>JAABUL010000424.1_pt1 | contig 90775 bp, 79 predicted proteins | sample 5559151 | NCBI WGS metagenome assembly JAABUL01 (sample SAMN10711876, study PRJNA513368) | rock metagenome | isolation source: Antarctica rocks | place: Antarctica: Victoria Land, Pudding Butte sud | reverse complement strand
GACGCGAGCGAGCACGTACGCGACGCCATACGGTCGGTGGATCAGGCGCCTGGACCCGACGACCACTCGCCCGATCCCGGGCAGCATGAGGCACTGCCTATGAGCAACGCAAGTGACCCACTAGTGGAGTGGAAACACGATCTCCGTTCCATCGGTCAGTACGACATGAAGGCTGTACGAACCTGTTCCTGCCCAATGAGCAGCGTAGGAATAGCTGGCGCTCCGATGGACCGGGATGAGCTGCCGGTTGAGATGATAACTACCGGCGTAGAGGTTGAAGCCACGCACGCCGGTGGCAACGGCCAGGCGCCAGCGGAAGGTGACCGACGAGCCGTGGCGACTCATGGTGAGGCGGGATACGCGTGAGGCCGTTGGCGCCGCCGCCACGCCTTCGAACGCTCCTAGATTGCAGTGTGGACCGAATGGGCGTGAATCGAGCCGCTGATCGACGGCGTTGACCGGCGCGGCGGCACACACCGCATCATCGCCGGCATTGAGGGCCGCGCTCCCCGGCGCGAGTGCCATGGTCTGGGTAGGGCCGCCGTTGTTCGCTACAGGATTGAGCTTGGCGTCACCGGCGGGGATACCGGCGCAATTGCCTCCGGTCGATTGCAGATTGTGGCTGTCGCCGGTCACCGTTCCGGTGCAGAGCGTCGCTGTTCCAGTATTGGCCAGGATGGTGTTCTTGATGTTGGTCAGGGAGTCGGCATTCAGCTCCGCGGCCAGGCTGGCGCCCGCGGCGCCATCGTCCGTGCCGCCCACGCCGGCCACTCCACCGGTGGCAGCATCGGTTGCCATGGTGACGTTCACCAGGGTGAGCGATCCAGACCGGTTCCGGACGGCGCCGCCGTCGGCGGTTCCCCCAACTCCTCCGGTTCCCCCGGTGCCGCCCAGTCCGCCGGCGGCGCTGTTTCCGGCGAAGGTGCTGTTACTCACCACGGTGGCGCCCCCGAACACGATATTGTTGTTGATTGCGCCCCCCCTGGCGTCGCCGCCCGTGCCGCCGGTCGTGGCCAGGCTGGCATCCAGGGCGCCGCCAAAGCCGCCCAGGGCTCGGTTATTGATAAAGAGGCTGGTGGTGATAGAACCGCCAGCAACGGTGGCGATGGCGCCGCCGTCGCCTTCGCCACCGTTGTGTCCGGTTCCGCTGGAGACACCCGGTGTGCTACTCCCAGCGCCGCCGATCGCCAGGTTCCCGGAGAAGGTGCTGGTGTTGACGGTGAGGTAGAAACGACTGGTGTTGAAGATGCCGCCACCGATTCCTGAACCCCCCGGGGTCACGATAGAAACACCGCTGTCACCCCCGATGGCGCGATTGTTGGAGATGGTGCTGTACTGCACCGTCAGGTCGCCGGAGTTGTAGATGCCGCCTCCGTACCCATTGCTTGCTGGGATCCCGCTGGATCCCGAAGACCCCATCGCGCTGTTGTCGCGAATGACGCTGTGATCGACCGTGAGTGAGCCCTTATTGACGACACCGCCGCCGGAAATTCCCGATCCATTCTGGAGTGTGAGGTACGACAGGAAAACTCTAGCCGTGTTCATAAGAACCACCCCATTGTGGGTGCCGTCGACAATCGCCGTTCCATTGGTGGGTCCCTGCAGGTTCACCGAGTTCGGTACGTTCAGGTGCTCGCGGTACGTTCCGGCCGCGATACTGATGCCGTCACCGCTCTGCGCCACGTTCATCGCGTGCTGAATGGTGGCACAGGGGATGGCGCTGTTGCTGCAGGCGCTGTTGTCGTTCCCGGTCGGCGCCACGTACCGGGTGGTGGCCGCATGGGCTGGAGTGAGGTGCCAGCCGGCCCCGAGAGCGCCGGCCGCGAGGAGTGCGATGCAACTCCGGAACTTCATCGGGTGCCTCCTTGAGCCGTCTGGATACGGAGCGCTGCCCATGTCCCGACCACAATCGGTACATTTTGTGCGCACTGTGATGTTTCGGTAGCGGGGGCGGCGCCAGGTACCGGCGCCGTGGCGGTGGCAGTCATGTACTGCCCGCCGGCATGGGGCACATTCTGGACCCAATTACCCGAGGAGTCGGCGGTGGTGGATCCCACGTAGATCAAGCCTTCGCCGTAGCCGCCGTGGTTTGGCTCATTGCTGGCGATGAACAGCTCAATCAGGCAGCCCGCGCAGGCACTTCCGGCCACATGGATGGTCGCCGGTCCGTTGGTTATGGCGTCGGAGATGACGGGACAGGCGAGGTAGTCATTCGGCCCGGGCGGCCCTCCGGGGAGGCAGGGGCCGTCTCCCTCGCCGCTGAGGAGGATGCCCGCGTTGGTGTTGCCGCCCATGGAGTTCTGCGAGATAGCCACATGGACGGTCGAATCGTAGCGCGTCTGCCCCACCTGGACCCCGGCGCCGTTATTGGACCTGATCACGTTGCTCGCGACGGTCGCCGTCACGATGCTCGAACCGCCGGTAGCCGCAGGCAGGCTGATCTGTGGCAAGCGCAGACGCAGGTGCTGGGCGGCGCTGGTGGCGGTGGTGTTGCCCACCAGGACGCCGTTCCCCTTATTGCCCCGTCCAAAGGCTCCGATGATATTGGCCGCGACGGTGTCTCCGGATTCGGAGAGTATGTCGACCCCATCCGCGCCGTTCAACTCGATACGGTTGGCTGCATAGGCCCCGCCGGCCGCGGCGCCGATGGTGTTGTTGTTCCCCAGGTACAGGTAGATACCGTCGGCGCTGTTGGGCAGCGCCGCGCTATCGGTCCCATTGACGCCGATGTTATTCCCGGCTATGGTATTGCCACTGCTGGAGAGGCCGTCGATGCCGTCCACGCCGTTTCCGCTGATGACGTTCCCGTCGCCGAAGCGCGCTCCGCCCACGGTGTTGTTGGCTCCGCCGTAGAGGAAGATGCCGGTGTAGCCGTTGGCCAGAGCGGCGCCGGTCGAGGCGGTGGTTCCAATCAGGTTATTGGCGACGGTGTCCGCGCCGGGCGCGTTTACCTCGACACCGTAGGTTGTGTTGCCGCTGATGACGTTGGAATCCCCCGGCTGGCGCCCGCCAACCAGGCCCTGTGCCGCCCCTCCATCAGCCAGCGCGCCATTGCCATTAGCCCCGGCAGTGGCACCGTTGACATCGACGCCCAGGAAGTCGCCGGCCACGATGTCGAAGGCCGCGGCCGTGCCGGATAGATGAACGCCAGATCCACCGAAATTCTCGATGGCTAGCCCTTCGACGTCGTCGTACGCCGCGGCGATGGTGAGCCCATCGGTTGATGTGCCGGCCCCGGTCAAGCGGACCGCGATCACGGCGTTATCACCGGCCGTATTGGCGCGAGACGGGTCGGCCACCACCAGGGTATTGGCGACGGCGCCCGGCTGGGTGTAGGCGTTGATGGCGGTGGATGGCGCCGTCAGTGGAGGCAAGGAGTTCGTCGGCTGGATGGTACAGACGGCCGGGCTCCCACCGCAGCCGGACGGAATGTTGAACCCGATCGAGTCGCCCGCGCCGTCGGCATTCGCCTGGTCGATCGCGCAGCGTAACGAATAGGAGGCCGACGACGGGCAGGGCGATGTCAGGTCCGCCACGGTCGTCACCACCAGCGGCCGGCCAATTGGCGCGGCGCGCGAGAAGGCGGACGTTTCCGCGGGGCTGCCGGGCGCCGCCGGTCTGGTGGCAGTCGCCGCGATAAACTGCCCCGCTCCAAGCGAGGCCGCGTATTGAGCGGCCGGAAGGGTCCAGGGTCGAATGCCGCTGCAGGGAGCGACGCAGGTCGGAACCGTCAGGGTGGCCAGCAAGGCCCGCCCCTCGTCGTCGGCGCCGCTCGGCGTGGTGTAAACCTCCACGGTACATCCGGCGCATGCTTCACCGCTGATCCCCGCCACCGTGGCCGACTTGATCAGCGGGCAGGGGAGCCAATCGTTGGGAGCGCCGGGACCGGGACCGGCGGTACAGGTGGCCGGCGTCTGACCGAAGAGGCTGATGCCGCCCGCGTTGGCGGCGAAGGTGTTACGCGTGATCGCGGTATGGATCACGTCTCCGGTGCTGGTTCCCACCTGGATGCCCCAGCCGCCGTTGGCGGTGATGGTGTTGCCGGCAATCAGGTTCTTACTCCCCGGACCATCCTCCAGGATGCCCTGCTTGACGCTGTTGCTGATAACGTTGCCGGCGCCGGAGGCCGTCCCGCCAATCGTAAAGTGATAGACGCGGTTCAGGTCGATGCCGATCCCATTTCCCAGCGGTGCTGCTCCGGAGGCGCTGACACCCATGAGATTTCCCTGGATAACGCCGAACAAACTGGGCAGGATCGCGCCCGGCTGATAGCTGGTACTGATCCCCGCCTGCGTGTTGCCGCTGATGACGTTTCCCGCGCCGGCAGCTGTGCCGCCGATGGTATCGCCCGAGGCGGTCCCATACTCGCCTTCCCCGTTCAACACCAGCCCCGTCGCGTTACCCAGAGCCGCCGTGCCGGTTCGGTCCGTGCCGATATAGTTTCCCTGGACGGTGTTGCCCCCGCCGCCGTACAGGTTGACGCCGTCAGTGCTGTTGCCGCTGATCAGGTTGCGGTCGGCCGGTGCGGGACTGCCGATCTGATTGGAGGCGATCACCTGGGTCGCGGTTTCAGAGCTGAGGTCTGCTAGCACGCCACGCTGATTTGGCGCCGCCGTCTTCCCGTCCGGAGCGACGCCGAGGAAGTTGCCAACCACGGTATTGCCGGTCGACCCAGCTTGCGAGTACACGCCGAGCGCGATACCCGTGGCATAGTGGGTGATCGAGAGGCCCTCGATGGTGGTGTTCGATCCATAGACATCGATGCCATCGCCCACACTGGGCCGGCCGTTGACTAACCCATCGAGCTGAATGACGATTTGAGCGTTGTCACCGGCGCCGAGCGCCGCCGTGTTGGGAGACGCCCCCGGCTGGGAGTAGCCATTGATGGTCGTATTGCTGGCCTCAAGATAGAGCCCATTGGGATGGAGCACGCAAACCACCGGGCTGCCCGTGCAGCCGCTGTCCGCGTTGGCCCCAGAGGTGGGAATGTTGAAGGTAATGGTATCACCGTCCCCATCCGCGCTGGCCTGATTAACGGCGCATCCCAGGGTGTAGCCGGGTTGGCCCGAGCCGGAACACGTCCCGACGGATGCGGTCGAGGTGACCACCAGCGAGGTAGCGGCATGGACCACGGGAGGGGTGCCTGTGGTCAGCGGGGCCACCGCCAGGAGCATGGCCACCGCCGGAACGAGCCAACGCACGCGAGTAGAGATGCTCATCATACCGCCCTCCTAAACATCCACTGCCGTGGCATAGACCAGGCGTCGGGCGGTATCGAGTCTCCCGCTCGCATCGTCTGTGTGGGACATCGGTTCGTATTCCTTGATAATGAGCCGGAACTGCAACGATCCCGGTGGCCGGGGCAGATCGAACGTTTTGCTCCAGCCACTCAGGCTGGCCGGGAGTTCATGGGTCGCATTGGGGACCGGGACCCAGGCCAGGTCGCCTTGCACCCCTGGCTGCTGTTGCTGAACGCTGACTTCAACCAGATTTTTGCGAAGTAGGCCGTCCGTGGCATCCAGTCCGTTTACCGAGACCGTGATCTGATTGAGATCGGAGGAGTTGTTCCGCGTGGTGATGGTCGCCGTTCGATCGGGCGCGAGCTGGGCGAAATCCGCCAGGACCACGCGCGACAGGTAGGCGTCGGTGGGTGGGGAGTTGTTCGTGTTCGGCAGGGCAATCGAGATCGGCTGGTAGCGCGCCAGCGCCAGGCGAATGAAGGGATAGTACGAGGCGACCCCGCTGACCTCGATATCGGCGTACCAGAGGTCCCGGTCGGCATCGTATTTGACGGTATGGCCGGCCACCGCGACGGTGACATTGGGCGCCTCATCCAGCGTTAGCCCATCCCTGGGGTTGATGGCCAGGGGCCCGGCCAGCGGCGTGGCCAGGGGGAAGTTGCCGGTGGTGGGTGGGTTGTCGAGCGAGCCAGAGTACCAGAGGGGATCCATGCCCCACTGGGTGACGAACGCTTTGAGGGGATCGGTGGGCGCCTGCTGATGGGACCTGCTCAACATGCTCACCGTGCGGCGTAGTGCCGCGCCGGATTGCTGGCCCCGGGTCGACTTGCTGGGCGCCGAGGCCGGGGCGCCCTTGGTCCGGACCACCACGCCCAGCAGCTCACCATCGCCGGACGAGAACCAGGGGCGTTCCAGGTAGATGCGCAGGCGACCGCCCCGCCGCTGGGTTGCGAACTGCCCGGCGGCGGGGTTCGACTTGGACCATTCGAAGGCCGGAATCACGTAGAGCACCTTGGGCGCGTCCGGTCGCGCGGAATTGGGCACGTCCACGGTCTGGGGGGCGCTGCTCTGTGTGTAGGTGGTGGACGGTGCCTTGCCCGCGGCGATATCGGCGTCCGTGATGGGGAAGTACTCCTTGAAGCGGGTGGTACCGGTAGCGGTGTAGACCACCCGGCGATACTTGGTGTCGCCAAACTCATGACGCCGGTTGGACGCCGGGTCAAACGGGATTGTGGTGTCTCCCGGCTCGATGGGAACCTCTACCACATGGGCGTGCGCGTTGATGGTTTGCGGCTCCGTATCCTCCACACCGGCGGTGTCGTCCGCCGGGTCATCGGACGGGTCATCGGACGGCTCCGACCAGGTGGCATCGAGGTCCAGCTTGACGGTGCTCTTGCCGCTGATGGGCATGGACACCGGAAAGGAATCGGCGTTTTGATTGACCAGCACGGCATAGGTCTGGCCCATGGCCGTCTTCTGCGCCACCAGCCTGTTGAAGGCCGGCCGGATGAGGGGCCGCTGCACGGCGTGGACCAGATCCAGCTCGTGGTAGGGGGAGAGCATCCAGTTCAGTCCCGCCAGGGCAAATGACTGGTAATTTGCGATCCCGGCCCCGATCTGCTCGACGGTCCACTGCCACACGCCAAGGCGGACCAGATCGTCGCTACTCATGTAGGAGCTGACACGGGTCATCAGCCGGTCTCCCTGGGCCAGTTGCGCCGTCAGGATCCGATTGGCGCTGTCCCACTGGGGGGCCTGCGCCGTCTGTCCATCGGCGATGCCCTGGAGGCGCAGGCGGAACGGCTGCAGGAAGGGCCAGGCCCCGTCGAAGGTCTGTTTGGTCACCAGCGGCGCCGGATTGGTCATCGGCGGATAGGTAATGCCGGGCAGGGGGAAAAAGGCGGCGCCGCGGGCGATCGGGTCCGGCAGGTAGGGCAGCGTCACCTGCTGGCTGGAGTCGATCTCGGTCAGCATGCCGTCCAGGCTCGCGATCCCCTTGCCGGAGCCGTTAATATTGCTATAGGCGGTGCTGTCCATCACCACCGGGTTGGAGGGTGCCACGTCGAATATTCCGTGCGCCTCGGCCATCAGCTCGGAGGTGCGCGGCGGCACGATATGGCGCTGGGCATCTGGCCGGAAACCGGTGTAGGGCAACGGCGCGCTGCCGAGAAACGCCACCTCTTGCTCGGGGGTTCCACTCGCGTCGCTCCGCACCACCATCCGCCCGACTGTCTCCCCCGGATAGGCCGAGACATCGTAGGGAAGGATGATCGCCGGCGCGAGGATGGGATCGTAGCGCAGGTAGGTCAGGGGGGGCGAGGCCAGGTCCGCGATGGGGGTGTTATACGGAAGGCTGTTGCCCGCCAGGTCGACGGTGCGCACGCGCATCTGATACTGGCTGCCGAAGCGCAGGCGGGGCAGGGAGCCCGGTTGGGCCACGAAGTTGGTCTCCATCTTGAAGTCACCCGGCGTGTTCATGGGAGTCGAGGGACCGTTGTCCAGCCCGACGGTGTCGCCCGGGCGTTGCGCGCACAGACTCCAGCCGTCCCAGCGAACGATGTTTTCGTGCAGGTAGAGGTCCGCGGGGGTACCGTTGAAGGGCGTCGTGGATGGGTCCTGGGTGACGCCGGTCCCCGAGACCAGGCCCTCGTCCTCGATGGTCAGATTCTGCTTGGCCGCGGGGGCGTTGTCGAAATGGTAGGTCCCGATGCGGCGGCACAGCGAGTACCAGCGCCCGGTTGCCACGTTTCGGATGTCGACGCGATAGCCGCGTGTCAGATTCTCCGCGTACATGGTCACGGCCGTGCCGGCCTCGGCGTTGTTGTTAGCCGAGAGCGCATTCGCGAACCCGTTCGAGAGATCGGAGGCACGCCCAGTCTTGGAGAGGATGATACCGGCTGAGCGCAAGGAGGGGAGACCGGCGGTGGTGGGGGTGGCGACGCCCGCTATGTTCACCGCGTACTTCTTCGGGTCGTTGGGATAGGTGTAGTCGCCCGTCGTCTCCATGCGCTGCAGCGAGGCGGCCAGGTTGACCAGTTTCAGTGCCGCTCCATCCACGTCCACCTGGATCAGATTGTAGGTCGGCACCGTGGTGCCGCCCAGATTCTTCGTGGCGTTTAAGTTCACCATGCCGCGACTCATCTCGTTGCTTCTGGGGGTCGAGGTGAAGTCAGTGGTAGTGAGCGTGAAGGCCGTCAGCGGAGTGATGGCGGCGCCCGAGACCGCTGGCGGCGAGGACCAGGTGGGGACGATCTGCAGGGTAGAGCCTGCTACGTTGCGTGGCAGTCGCGGATCGAACGGTACCAGGAGATCGACCGCCAGCCCCAGCCGGCGCAGGAGAGAAGGATAGCGTGTGATGGAGGCCACGGCCTGATGGAAGTCCAGCTTCTGCATGGGGGGAAGGGGGCCGTTGATGTCGTTGGGGGCGTTGGGATTGTATCCGGCCGGTCGGTAATGGAAGAGCCTGAGATACAAGAAGTTGTCCGCGGTCTGGCCGGGCGCATACAGCGGGAACGTTCTCGCTGACTCGTTGCTGCCATAGCGCGCCTTGGCCTGCCGCAAGGTGCTGCCCAGGCTATCGTCCGAATGCTGCGTTAGCGTCTGGTTATCCGCGCCAAGGGTGGCGTTCAGGGTCCGCGAGTCCGGTATCCCCGAGGGATATTCAGGATATTGCGTGCTGGCCACCTGTTTGTAGGTCGATTCCAGGTACTGCATGACGTACGCAGCCTGGTGCGAGATGATAAAGTTCGGTCTGAAATCGTCGAAGGCATACGGCCGGACGTAGGTGCTACCAGGGAAGAGAGCCTCCCACAGCGCCTCGTCGGCGGAAATCCCCTGGGGATCGTTCCGTGCCGCCAGCGTCTCCGTTCCCCCGCTGCTACTGAAGGTGACGGAGAACTGGATACCGGCCAGCTTCTGCGGCCAGCGCAGAAAATCCCATTGCGCCAGCGTGCTATCCGCGTCGTCATAGAGGCGAGGCGTGATCAGCACAGTGAGGCGGAGCAGGGGCTCGCCGCGGGCGGAGTGGGTCACCCCATTGGGCAGCCCGGTGTACAGAATTCGCTCTTGTTGGGCCATACTTTCACTCCTCTAGGCGGCAAACGCCTGGCAATATGTCGTCCAATCACCCTGGGCCAGCATGTTGCCCACCGTGGGGTGTGCGGGTAAGCCGGCTCGGCCGGCGACATCGCTGTGGAAGAACTCCCGGGCACTGGAGCCGGAGCCGCCGAAGGTTTTTCGGATCGGCCCCAGGGTCACGCTCTTGCTGAAGAAGAGCACATCTACCTCCACCGTGAGCGACGCTTCGCCGGTCACGGCGTTGGTCTTGGTGTCGTAGGTGAACCCCAGGTAGAACTCCACCGACACCGTGATCAGACCTAGGATTTCGAGCGAGCCGCCGATGTCCAGGAACCCGGTGAGGGTACCACTCCCGCTGGCCAGATCCCACTTCATATAGATGCCGGCCATGGCATGGACGCTGCCCTGCGCGATGACGATATCGATGGCGAAGTTGGCGCCGAACTCCAGGGAGGCTTCGAGCGTTTCGAGGCCGCCCGGCCCCACGCCGATCTGCAGGAAACCGCCACCGCCGAAGATGTAGATGGTGAGGATGAAGGGGTGATCGCGGGTGGCGAAGTTGAAGCCCATGTGGATCGGATCGCCAAAGAACGGGATCCGGATGGCGGCGCCCAGGGCGATGTTCTGGAGGCTGAACGCCCCCAGCGTGATGTCCGGAATACTCTGCTTGTAGCCGGCCTCGATGAACTCTGGCTCGATGTCCAGGTAGGGCGGATCCGAGAAGCTCTTGAAGAACTTTTCGAGTTCGTTGACGAACTTCAGGAAGCTGCCGAAAAACACGTCCCCGGTGTCGGCGTTAACGTTCATCTTCTTCCCGCTCTCGACGGTGAAGACCAACGAGTGGAAGGGAAGGGCGATGACTCCGAAATCGAGGGTGAAGTTGGCCAGCGTCCCGACGATGGAGTAGGTGGGAAGCTGCGGCGGCCCGTTCTTGGGGATCGGGGTATGGACCTTCGCGGTCAGGGACAGGGTGGCGGCGGCGCCGTTGGCGGCGTTGCCGCTGGAATCCAGCGCCTCGTAGAAGGGATGGAAGAACAGCACCTGGTTGGTGACGGGCGTCGTCCAGGTGTAATTGGTGTCGATGGCGTCCGGTATCCTGTTGGTGATCAACTGAGGCGCGTTCCCCAGGTCGAGCGCGGCGCCGAAGATATCCTTGAGCTTGATGCCGCCCAGGATCTTGGCGCTCAGGATGGCGCCGAAGGCGTCGTTTGGGTCGAACTTCGCAAGTGTCGCTGCCGCTGCCAGGACATCCGGATTGCTGGCAAAGGCGCCCATGGTTGCGGAGAGCCCTTTGATATTAAAGTCCGGCTTGCCCACGCCCGGCGTCACCAGCGCTCCGGTGACGCTCTTGCCGAAGGTGAGCAGCGGCGGGCTGATCAGCTTGGCGAAGACCTGCCCGGCATTGGCGCCCTGGTCCAACCCGCTGCTGAGGTACGTGGGATGGAACTGCACGGCCTGCGGTGTATCCTGCCCCAACAGTTGCTTGACCGCTGGAATATGCAGGTTCGTGGTCTTCATCGAGGGGTAAAAGTATGGGTCATCGAGATTGGGCAGCGGTGCGGGATTCGGCGTCGGCGGCGGCGGCGGCGCTGGAACCTGCACCGCGTTGAACTCGACGGTGTCTGTTTCATGGCTGGTATCCGGCGGCGGCGCCCCAGCGGGGTAAGTGGCGTTGGGCAACGGCGCCGAAGACTTCGGCGCCAGGGCGATCTGTTGGTGCGCCATGTCGATGATGCGACGCGCATCGTTGTTGTACGCAGTCACCACAGTCGCGAGGTTGGTGTCGTCCGTCGTAGCCAGGTTCCCAGTGACAAAGAGGAGCGGCGCGGTGAACTCGATCTGTTGCCCCAGCCAATCCTCCGCCACCAGATGATAGAGAATGTCGTGCTGCTTGCCGTCGGCGCCGTTGTACTTGGCCCAAAACGCCTGCTCAGTGCCGCTAGGGGTGCCCGCTGTCTCCGTCGGCATCGCGATGTCCGGGGTGGTCAGCGTGGTAATGCGCACCCGCCTCAGCGCCATGTCGTTCCCGCGGTAGTTCGCCGGCCAGGAGCCATTCTTGGCCGGATAATCGTCTGGGATATAGGTCCGTTCCGGCTGCCGTACCACGATGAAGCTTCGTTGCAGCAGGTAAGCGACGGTCTCCGTCGTGCCGAAGGAGGGACTGATCTGGACAAACTTGCGCTCGGTGATCGTGATGTACGCGGCGCGGTGCCGGAAGGGCATGAGATAGCCCTTATACACCACCCGGACGTAGGCGTCCCGCCCCATGCCCATCTGATGTCGCCAGGCCTCTAGATCGGAGGAGGGAACGACGGTCGGGTCCCAGGCGCCCTGCACTGCCATCCAGGCGCCCAGCGAACTCAGCATGAAACGCTCGGCATTGACCGGAGGCGCATTGTAGGCGCCCCCCTGAAGGTTGAAGTCGGCGCTGGCGCCGACAATCCCGTACCGGTTGTAGGCAGTGAGCGAGTTCAGGAACGGATCCGCGGCTGTAGGCGCCGAAGAATTGTACTTGGGCGGAGGGCTTCCGGGGGTATAGTCCGGCGAGTAGATGGCCCGCAGGGTCGGCAGGGCTGGAGGCGTGGCGCCCAGGGGAATATCCTGCGCCACCCCATTGCCGTCCTTGATGCCGAGCCGGGTGTGCCAGAGTTCGGTCCGGCCATCGAAGGTTACCGGCGCGATGGAGTGTATCCAGCCGGCCGCCGCGGTGGGCGATAGGTGCAACCGCCAGGGCGCTTCGATATCGGTCTGGATCACGTCCGGCGGCGTCGCGGGTGAGGGATAGACGCCGCCCGGCGCCGTGTTCGGTTTAACGCCGAGGGGCGTGGCCAGCGGCGACACGTTGAGGGTGTACTTGCTGCTGCCCCAATCCAGCAAGGCTTCCAGGGTGTAGGGGAGCGTCGTGATGGAGGGGTCCACGCTGAAGGCCAGACGGCTGGTACCGGCCAGACGCGACTGGACCTGGCCCGGCAGCGCCGGCGTATTCCCACCGTCCAGGAAGGCTTGCTCGGCGATGTGCTGTGCCGGGAAGTGGACCACCAGATACGATGCCGCGCTCGGATCGGTCCGGACCAACGTGGCCGGCTGACCGTTGGCGGTCTGCAGCGAAAAGTTGAACAGCTCGATCTGCAGCGCCAGGAGATCGTCCGGTCGCAGCAGCGAGACCACCAGGTTGGCCATGGTGAATTCGAAGAAATCCGGTTTGGCCGGGTGGGTTCGCAGCCGCGCGGTGCTGGGGTGGCGCGCATGCCGCGCCGTGCCCGACACCAGTTCCAGTCTGGTGCCCGCCGGCAGGTGGGATGGCTCCACGATGGCGCCCTCCAGCGGTACCATGACGCTCAGCAGCGCCGGCGCGCAGGTCAGGCGCATCCGGCCGTTGTGTCCGATCAGCTCGAACAGGTTGGTCTGACCATCGTGTCCCACCGCCAGGTTGCAGCGGTCCACCCGTAGCCAGGTGGCCGTGGGATGGAACTCCGCCACCAGGGCGGTCTCATCCCTGGCGGAGCCAAAGGTGCGGGCATAGCGAGGGTGGGTGAGCGGCAGCTGGAAGGGCTTGCCATCCGATCCCAGCAGGTGACCGTTCGGTTGGAAGGCGAGATGCTCCTTCCCTCCCTCGGCCAGTAGCGCTCGTCGTGCTCCCCTGGCGCCGGTCTCTCCGGCCTCGATGGTGATCCGGTCGAACGGACTGCCATCCGCCACCAACGTGCCGGTATGCGCCCCCGCCTGTGTCTTCTCGACGCGAGGCGAGAGCAAGGATGCCAGCCTCCAGACCTGCGTTCCCCGTTCCAGGATGATCCGGGTCCGCTTGTCCTCCAGCTGGCTGACCAGGCTGGGGTCGTGTGGCGAAAGCAGGGCAAGCGACATCGAGTCGGTGACGAGCGGGCCGTCGAACCCTAGCAGTCGGGCGATGTGGCCGCCTTGAACGGTCAGCGTCCAGGAAGGATCGAACGATGCTTCGCCAGAACCATCAAACGCCACACCGCTGGTAGCTCCCAGCGTGCAGATCGATCGCTGCAGCCACACCCGAGAGCGAGCGGTCTCTTTCCCTTCCAGCCAGCGCTGGGCGGAGACCTCGGCCGTGAACCCACCCAGGGCCAGCTTGAGCCGCAGGCGCCAGCCCGTCAGGCCCTCGCGCAGATCGACTATAAGATCGGCCGGGAGGGCGGTACCGGGATAGGTGGCGCCGCGCAGCGTTACCCGAATATGCCGCTCGGCGCGATCCACCTTCAGGATAGGATGCCCACCGAAACGACGCGTGTCAATCACCCAGCACTCGCGCGCGCCCACCTTGAACACCGCCCGGCGCCGATCGGACACCACCTCGAGTGGCTTGAGCAGGCTCGTTTCCAGCATCTTCAGGGTGGGAGACGCGCCGGCCACCGCCGTACCCGCCACGCCCAGGGCGCCCCGCCGGGAGAACTGGTACCCATTGGCGCGCGAGAGCCGTTCCTCCCAGGTGTGGGGAATATCGGTGCCAATCTCATTGAGTCGCTCCCGCAGGGCCGAGAGATTCAATCGTGTCAGTCGCATGGTGCTGTACCCCTCCTAACGGGCCGGAACGATGAGCTGCTTGCCGGAACTCAAGAGAATGTGCAGGGTGAAGCGCGCCGGTTTGGCCCACGGTGCCCGGTACTGATAGCTGAGACTGGCGTGTACCGCGATCACCCGCGGATTGAGTCGGTGGGTATTGGCGAACAGGCTGAAGCCGGTAACCCCATTCGCGACCGCCATCCGCCAGTGGAAGACGATGGTGGAAGCGTGGCGGCCGGCGGTAAAGCGCGCTACCCGTGCTTCAGTTGGCGCCACTTTAACCTGCGAGCCGGGGTTGATCTGCGCAACAAAGCCGTCTCCTCCGTTGGGACCGGAGGCCTGGAATGGGCTTCCAGCCGTCGCGCAGGGAGGAACGGCGCCCGGACAGGTGGGGAAGGGATGCGTGCCGGCCAGTGCCGCATTGCCGGACGACGCGGTGGACCCAGTGATATAGGCCTTGTTGGCGCCGTCGAGCGCGATTCCACTGCCGATATCATCGTTGCCGCCGCCGAGATAGGTGCTGAACGCCAGGCTATTGGCGGTCCCTGTCAAGCTCGCCACGAAGGCATCGTTCGCCCCGCCGCTGCCGGCCTGGATGGCTGTCCCCGTGGACTGGCAGAGCGGCGTGGCGCCGGGACAGGTGGCGAGATCGCTGGAGCTGGTGGACCCGGTGATGATCGCTCTGCCTGAGCTGTCGACCGCAATGGCGTTGCCGGCGTCGTTCCCAGTTCCGCCGAAGTAGGTGCTGTAGCTGATTGCGGTGCCTGCGGCACTGAGTTTGGTCACAAAGGCATCGGTGTTTCCGGCGTTGATGCTCTGCAGCACGCCGGCCGTAACCGGGTAGTCGGCGGAGCGGGTAGTGCCGACCACATAAGCATTGCGTGCCCCATCCAGCGCGATGCCCTCGGCCGAGTCGTCGCCGCTCCCACCCAGGTAGGTACTGTAGGCGAGCGATAGCGTCGAGGTCCCGGTGTTGAAATTCAGTTCCGCCGCAAACCCGTCGTACCGACCCTTATTGGCCGGCTGTATTGGAGTGCCGGCCGTGGTGCAGGGAGCGGTCCCAGCCGCGTTGGGACAGATGGGCAGTCCGTTGGAGGTAGTGGCGCCCACTACATAGGCGTTGCCGGCGCCGTCGACGGCGATGCCATGGCCAAAGGTTAGGTCACTGCCGGCGGCCCCGCCGCCACCTAAATAGCTGCCCCACAGCAGCGCGCTGCCGGCCGGATTGATCGCGGTGACGAAGGCATCCTGGATGCCATTGAAGGACTGCACCGTGTTTGGCGCCGGGTAGTAGGGAGAGGTCGTGGTGCCGACAATATATGCGGCACACTGCGCCGTGCAGGCGGCGCCGGTTCCGCCGGTTCCGCTGATCGCAATGCCCGCGCCCGCGCTGTGGCCAGGGGCGCCGACGGGACCACCCAGATAGGTGCTGTAGCTCAGGGCCGTCCCTTGCGCGTTTAGCTTCGCCAGGAATGCGTCGGTGGCGCCGTTGCTGGTCCCAATGAGGGGAGCGCTGGTGGGAAAGTTGGTAGAGGAGGTCCAGCCCGTGACATAGGCGTTCCCGGCGGCGTCGATGGCGACGCCGGTGCCGGCATCATCCCCGCTGCCACCGAGGTAGGTGCTGTACAGCGCCTGCGTGCCCGATGGATTCAGCTTGACGACATAGGCGTCGCTGTTTCCCTGGTTGGCGCGCTGGAGCACGCCGGCGGTGGTCGGGAAGTCCGTATCATACGCGTCGCCGGTGATGTAGGCATTGCCGGACGGGTCGACCGCGATGCTGTTGGCGTGCCCGTTGCTCAGATTCCCGCCGAGATAGGTGGCGTACTGCAGCGTCGGGTCGATGATCAGCGGTTTGGTGTGATCGTAGGCCCCCACCCGGAAACCAAAGCCGTGACCGCCCCGGAGCGCATACCGCCCGGCGAGGACCTGTTTCCCGTGGGCCAGCTGGTAGACCACCGGCCGATCCTGTCGCACAACCCCGGTCGCGGTCCCGAACATGAGAGTCCCGCGCCGGTCGATCCGCATCCTTTTCGCGCCACTGACCGTGAGTCTGATCGCGTGAGGATCCGCCCCTGGGCGCAGCACCCAGTCATACTCGAGCTGTCCGGCCTTGCCGTAGTACACTAGATCAATCCCCGGATAGATGTTCCGGTACTCGACCCGGCCATAGGTGGGAATTGCGAGGCGCCAGTTCTTGGGATCGTTGCCGGTGAAATAATTCACCGGCCCCGGTAATCGATCGAGGCCCACCATCCGCGGATGCCGGTTGGCGCCCACATAGCGAAGGCGCAGAATGCTCCCGGCGCTGGAACCGCCATGCGATGCGCTATCGCGCAGGCTCATGACCGACTCGCGCGCGGTGAGGAATAGCGTGTAGCCCGGTCCGTGGGCCAGGAACCGAGCTTCGGGGTTCATTTGCCCCCGGTTGATCTCAAAACTGATGGGGAGGCGGTGAGTCATGGCGCTTACCTGGGGCGACCCTAGATGGTACGCCGGCCTGGCAAGTGCGGGGTTGCGCCCCAACACGCCGCTCATCCCCAGAAGTAGGAACAGGACCAGGACCCATTGGCGCATCGTCGCACTCCCTTTCCTCATGACTCGTGCTTCCGAATCCAGAATCGCGTTTGCTCATGGTTCCTCAGCAGGGCGACCAGTTCGTTTCCATGGACCTGACACCAGGCGATAACGTCCACCTGCACCTGAGGCGCCAGCGACACCACCTCCAGCACCTTGCCACAGGGCAGCCCGTCCATTCCGCGGGCGATCGCGGTCAGCAGGATGGAAGCGTTTTCACCGCCGCCCTCCAGTACGCTGTGCGGTACGGGCAGGCTGGACTGGCCATGACCGAACTCCATCATTGATCGCTCCTTCATATCTCACACGGGAACTCGTGGGAGATAACGGCAGCGTATCACGCCGCGTGTGCCGGGCCTGTGCCAACCGCATGCCAGTGGCATGCCAATTTTCAATTGACTCTTCAGACAGGGAAAATGGTCATCAACACTCGATTCCCTTCCTCACGACTTGCTGGGAGAAATACTCCGCTCTTGTCTCCTGCAAGTCATCGGAAGCAGACTGGTCCATCCCTGGTAGCCCCGATCCACTCGCTACCATAGATGCATGTGCCGTCAGATCGTCCTGGTTTCCGGTGCGCCAGGCGCCGGAAAGACGACTCTTGCTGTCCCTCTGGCCTCTGAACTCGGGTTTCCGTTGCTTTCCAAGGACGACGTCAAGGAGACGCTGTGGGATGCTTTGGATCTCCCATCTGGAGATCGTACGTGGTCGCGAAAGGTTGGTGGCGCGGCGATGGAGGTGTTGTGGATGCTTGCCGCCCGATGTCCATTCGCTGTTCTGGAAGCACCGTTTCGTCCTGAAAGTGCGCTCGAACGGGGACGCCTCGCAGCCCTCGATGCGCAGTTTGTCGAGGTGCACTGCTCCTGCTCGCCAGCAGTAGCGATTCGTCGATATAATGCACGCGCTCACCAACGGCACCCAACGCATGTCCTCCAGATTATGACGCCTGAGCACCTGACAGAGTTCGATGGGTCAATGCGTGTCGGCCCGGTGATCGACGTCGACACTGAAGAGATCGTCGACATTCTTCGTCTGGCCCAGCGCGTACGTGAATTGCTGGCGTAGCCTCGGATAGAGAATGGCGCCAGGCGCCTGTGCCTTACCCCAGTTGCCCCAGTGTTCTCTCTATCGTTACCGGGTCGATGGTGGGATAGGCGGCCACGCTGGGGTCGATGGCTTTCATCATGCCGGTGAGGGCTTTGCCCGGGCCGACCTCCACGAAGGTGCGATAGCCCTCCTCGATCAGGCGACGGACTGACCAGGACCAGCGGACCGGCGCGGCGAGCTGCGTTACCAGGTTGCGGCGAATCTCCTCGGCGCTCTGCTCGAACTCGGCGGTGACGTTGGCCACCACCGGTAGCCGCGCGTCTCGGATGGATGCCGATGCCAGGACCGGTTCGAAGGCCGAGGCCAGGGGCGCCATCAGGCTGCAGTGGAATGGGGCGCTGACCTGCAACTGGATTACCCGCTGGGCGCCGCGCTCGCGTGCCAGGTCCATGGCTCGTCGGATGGCGGACTCCTCGCCGGAGATGACAGTTTGGGTGGGGGAGTTGAAGTTGGCGATCTCGGCTACACCTTCGGCCGAGGCCTCGCGCACGATCTCCTCCACTTGGCTGGCCGGCATGCCCAGTACGGCGGCCATGATACCGCCGGTGCGCGCCGCGACCTCGGCCATCAGTTCGCCCCGCCGGCGAGTGAGTCGCAGTCCCTCCTCAAAGTCGAACGAGCCGGACGCCACCAGGGCCGAATATTCGCCCAGGCTGTGGCCGGCCAGCGCGCCAGGCGCTATGCCTCGGGTTTGTAAGACGGCGTGAATGGCCGCGCTGACCAGAAAGATGGCCGGCTGCTGGTTCTCGGTCAGGACCAGCTCGTCCTCCGGCCCCTCAAAGCAGAGTCGGGAGAGAGGAAAGCCGAGCACCTCGTCGGCGCGGTCGAAGAATCCTTCCTTGATCCACGGGTGCGCCTCACACAGTGCACGGCCCATACCGACGCGCTGCGAGTTCTGACCGGGAAAGAGGAAGGCGATCTTTGGGTCCGCCTGTTCCTCGTAACTTGCGGTGCTGCTGGCCGGACTGGCGCCCGGGTCTAAAATGGCCAGTACCACGGCTTGGTGCTGACGGTGACGGTAACGGTGGCGCCGGGAAGGAGGCTGGTCTGGGCGGCAGGGCTCTGGCCGAGAATCGTGCCCGAGTCGTGCGAGATCGAATCCTCGGTCTGAACCACGACCTTCAGGCCCAGCCGGCGCAACGCTCCTGTGGCGGCAGGTTGGGACATGCTGCTCAGGTCGGGCACGGCCACCGGCCGCGGGCCCTCGCTCACCACCAGGTCGATGGTCGAGCCCTTCAGCACCGGGCCAGGAACCGGTTGTTGCCGCATCACCGTGCCCGACGGGACGGTCGGCGAGTACGCTTGGTGTACTCGATCACGGAGGGCCAGTGAATGGACGATGATCTGGGCGGAATGACTCTGGCTGGCGACCAGGTCGGGCAGCGTGACGCGCACCGGGGATGCCTGGGCGGTGAAGTGCGAAAAAGCCGCCACCCCGGCCAGTACGGCTGCGGCGGCCAGGCCGCCGGTGGGAAGCGCCAGCCACCTGACACTGGCGCGCTGCTTCTCCTGCCGCGCTATCGGATCGATCCGCGTGAGGTCCGAGACCGTGGAGCGCGAGGCCAGCCGAGTGACCTCTCCGTTTCCGTCGGGGAGCGCCGCCAGCATCCCTTCCACCGTCGGGTAGCGGTCCTCTGGGTTGGGCGCCGTGGCTCGGGCGATGGCCGCTTCGATCTGGCTTGACGGTTCGCTCGTATGATCCAGAGAGCCGGCTAGCCGGCGCAGCAGGGCGCCCAGCGCGTACACGTCCGTTCGCTGGTCAACGGCCAGATCGGCCATCTGCTCCGGCGCGGCGTAGCCGGCGCTGCCGCCGGCCGGTCCCCGAAACGAGTCGGTCAGGAGATGCGCCAGCGTGAAGTCGGTCAACTTGACCTCACCAGTGACCGAGACCAGCACATTGGCCGGCTTTATGTCGCAGTGCAGCATGCCGAGTTGGTGGGCCTGCTGGACGGCTCGCGCCACGCAGCGGAAGGTCTCCAATGCCTGTTCGAGGCGCAGAGGGCCATGCCCCGCCAGCCACTGGTCCAGGTGGCAGCCGTCGACGTACTCCAGGATCAGGTAGGACCGGCCACGATCCTCTACCAAATCGTGTACCGACACGACATTGGGGTGATTGAGCCGGGCCAACGAACGACCCTCACGGCGCAGCAGGTCCACAGCGGACCGGTCGTGCAGCGCTTTTACCGCAACGGTTCGCCCCAGCAGCGTGTCGGCCGCCTGATAGACCACGCCGGCGCCACCTTCACCCACCCGTCGAACCAGCCGGTACCGGTCTTTTATGGCGTCCATATGCATTGTGTCCCTGAACGAGGTTTCCCTATCGTCACTGATAGTTCAGAAAAATGTCAAGTCCCTGGGGAAGTACCGTGATGCCGATCACCCGTGCCCCGGAGCGCAAGGTCTGGTCGAGCGAGGCGTTTACGCTCTGTTCGATGGCTCCGCTGAGTGGCGCCGGGAGCGGTATCGCCCCGACCTGGGTGGAGACAATCCGCAGATGCACCCCGCCATTCTCAACCACCGGGTGCAGCAGCATGCTGACCGGCGCCGAGATGGGTCCCAGGCTGGCATCGGCGCGTGCCACCAGCGCGCCCGGTGGATTGGAGGTGATGGCCACATGGCTGATCCTGGGCAGGTCAATCCCCGCTACCTTTTGCTCCACCAGGCGGGAGAGATAGCGATCGGCCACGGTGATGTGGATGTCGGACCGCTGCGGTAGCACGCTGCCGGCGGGGATGCGTGGCCGCCACCAGAGCATGAAGCCCGCTCCCAGCAGGAAGCCGATGAGGAGCAGGAACAGACCACGCATGATGAGACGCGGTCAGCAACCAGTGGAACGCGTCTTTGGGCTGCTCAGGATGCGACCTTGACCGTGGCCAGCATGTCCGGGTGTATGGTGCAGTAGTACGGATAGACGCCCGGTTTGGTGAGCTTCAGGGTGTAGGTGCCGCCACCAGTCTGGATGAGCGGTGAGCTGAACGTATTACCGTTGCGCGCCGTGACGGTATGTAGGGCATTGCTGACGTTGGTAAAGATGATGGACTGACCAACGTGTGCCGTGACGAAGTTCGGCGAATAGCGGCCAATGGTCCTGGCGTCGGACACGATCTGGACCTTGAGCGGCGGAAAATTCGACTTGGCCGCTACCTTGTTGATGCTGTGAAACGGGCCATGCAGCACCAGCAAGCCCATCGCTCCCACGACGACGATGGCCATAAACCAGCCAATGACCTCGAACCGGTGCTCGTACATGCGCCTCTTTCCTCCAGGGCAAGTTTCGGTGTGGCGGGGCGTCTCACTGCTGATCGGGCAACTGTCGCCAACATCGCGCGCAGTTGACCAATCATTGTACGTGCGGCGAAGCTCGTTCGTCTCAGGGGATGCGATCGAGGGTGGAGGGGGCGTGATACTCGGCCCGCACCACCGTCTTCAGATTGCCGCGTACGTTCCAGTCGGCTATGATCTCGGCGCGCCGTGGCCGCATGGCCGTCACGAAGTCGTCCAGAATCTGGTTGGTCACTGCTTCGTGGAAGACGTATGCATCGCGAAAGCGGTTGAGATAGAGCTTGAACGACTTGAGTTCACAGATCCACTGATCTGGCACATAGGTCAAGGTCATGGTCCCGAAATCCGGGTAGCCGGTGCGTGGACACTTGCAGGTGAACTCCGGGTAGCTCAAGTCTATGGTGTAGTCGCGGTGCGGCGCGGGATTGGCCACAGGCTCCAGTTCAGCCTGGGCAATCGCCACTTCCCCGTGGCGCTGGATATCAGGTATCAGGTGTCTGTCCTCAGGTGTGAGTTATGGGGCCGAGTGATTAGGCTTCAGTTCATAGTACCTTGTGCGGCGGGATCAACTGACGATTCCTACAATCGACCGCTTCGCTGATATGCCTTCCCTTCGGTCTTGATGGAGGGGGCGTGGATCATACGGGCGTCGTGCAGCTGGCGGATGGTGTGAGCGCCGAGAACTGCCATTGCGGTGCGGATGGCGCCCGCCAGGTTTTGGGTGCCGTTGTTGACCGGCGAGGGGCCGTACAGGATCTGCTGGAGCGAGGCGGTACTCCCCAGGTTGATACGGGTGCCACGTGGCAGCGTACCGTGGAAGCTGGCCATGCCCCAGTTGTAGCCTCGGCCCGGTGACTCGGTGGCGTGCGCCAGAGGCGCCCCCAGCATAATGGCATCGGCGCCGGCGGCCAGCGCCTTTACCATGTCGCCGCTGGTCTGCATGCCCCCATCGGTGATCACCGAGACCCGGCGCCCGGTTGCGCTGAGATACTCGTCGCGCGCTGCCACCACTTCCATGGTGGCGCTGATCTGGGGCATGCCGATGCCCAGCACTTCGCGGCTGGTACATTCCGCGCCGGGACCAACCCCGACCAGAATGGCCGCGGCCCCAGCTTGCATCAAGGCCAGAGCCGGATGATAGGCGACGGTGTTGCCGACGATGACCGGCACCGGTGAGTTGCGGCAGAAGGATTCTAGATCCAGGGCGGCGCCATGGGCCGAGTGGTGCCGGGCCGAGGTGACGGTGGACTGTACCACGATCACGTCGGCGCCCTCGTCGACGGCGATGGGCAGTAGCCATTCGGCGTGGAGCGGGGTCACCGACACGGCTACCCGCGCGCCCGCATCCTTCACCCGTCGAACGCTGCGTCGTACATACTCTGCCTGGATGGGCGCGCTGTATATCTCCTGTAAGAGGGTTGGGGCCTCATCCCGGCTCGCGGCGGCAATTCGTTCGTACTGCGCGGTCGGGTCGGCGTATCGACCGTGCAGTCCTTCGAGGTTGAGCACCGCGAGACCGCCTTGGCGGTGGAACTCTACGGCAAAGGCGGGATCGACCACGCCATCCATGGCGGCGGCCAGAATCGGTAGGTCAAAGTTGTTGCGGGTATCCAACGTCCACGAGAGGTCGCACAGCGCAGGATCGACCGTTTCCATTCCCGGCACCAGGGTAACGTCGTCGAAACCGTAGCTAAAGGGTAGGGTCATGGTGAGTGTTTCAGTCAGTGATTCAAGCATGGATACCTCCTAGAGAGAGCGAGAGAAGAACAGCCTGGACGGCTTCAGGCAACACACGGTGTTCGACCGCCTGGACACGGCGGTGCAGCGACTCCTCGTCGTCGTTAGGGAGAATGGTGACCGTCTCGCGGCATAGCACCGGACCGGCATCAACTTCGGGCGTCACGTGGTGGACCGAGACGCCGGTATAGGGCAGACCGAGCGCCAGCGCATCCCGCACGGCATGAGCGCCACGCAGAATGGGGACATCCACTGTTTCCGCGCCCGGCATGGGCAGCAGGGCCGGATGCACGTTCAGCAGCGGGCAGCCGCACCGCTCCAGGAATCGGCCGGACAGCACCAGCATCCAACCGGCCAGCACGATGAGATCAAGGCGGTACGGCCCCAGGGCAGCCAGCAACTGGTCCTCGAACTGCCGGCGCGCCGCAGGGTCGCGCCGGTCGATCAGCGGGATGCTCAGCACCGGGACGCCGGAGCGACTAGCGCGCTCCAGCGCTCCTGCCTGGGGGTGATTGCTGATTACCACCTCGATGGTCGCGTCAAGCGAGCCGGCAGCCGAGGCGTCGAGCAATGCTTGCAGGTTTGTGCCGGTGCCCGAGGCCAGCACCCCGATGCGCCCCCCCTCCCCCCGGCCCCCTCCCCCTCGCGGGGGGGAGGGGGGGACGAGCTTGGAGGGTGGTGGGTAATAGGGGCGGTGTCGGTATGTGACGTGCGTTCTTTTCGAGACACCGTCTCCGGTGGTAACTCCCCTCCCCCCTGGAGGGGGAGGGGCTGGGGGAGGGGGGGCCTGCCAACCGATATCTCCCCGTCGCTGCACACCGTCAAACGCCACGGGTATCGCATAGGCGCGCTCGGCCGCTTCCGCCAGCGAGGGGGCGATACCAACCGCGGTTATCACCCGTCCTCCGGCGGTGACGACACGCCCGGCTGCATCGAGCGAGGTGCCGGCGTGAAAAATCAGAATATCGTCCGAAAGGGCATCGAGTCCGGTAATGGGCGCGCCGACCTTCGGCTGTTCCGGATAGCCGGGGGCGGCCAGCACCACACCTACCGTGCTTGCCGGCCGCACCGGGATGTGGCCGGTCAAGGCGCCGTCTGCGACGGCCTCCAGCCAGGGAACCAGATCGCCGTCGATCAACGGGAGGATAACCTGCGTCTCCGGATCGCCCAGGCGGCAGTTATACTCCAGCACTCGTGGGCCGGCGGAGGTCAGCATCAGTCCGGCGAAGAGAACTCCTCGATACGGTGTGTCGCTCTGCGCCAGGGCACGTACCACCGGCTGGATGGTGAGCCGTACCAGTGCGTCCCGCTCCGCATCGCCGACAAACGGCACCGGCGCATAGGCACCCATGCCTCCCGTATTCGGGCCGGTGTCACCATTGCCCAGCCGTTTGTGGTCCTGTGCCAGCGGCAGGGGAACGGCGTGCTCCCCGTCGACCAGGGCCATCAGCGACACTTCGGAGCCGCATAGCATCTCCTCGATCACCACTCGACGTCCCGACTCACCAAAGATGCCATCCACCATCATCATCTGGAGAGCGTCGCGTGCCTCGGCCGGGGCCTGGCACATGACCACTCCCTTGCCCGCCGCCAGGCCGTCGGCCTTCACCACCAGGGGATAAACGGCAGTGTCCGCATAGTCCAGCGCGGCGGCCAGCTCATCGAAGACCGCGTACTGGGCGGTCGGCACGCCGGCGCGTGACATCAGATCCTTGGCAAACGATTTGCTGGACTCGATCTGTGCCGCCGCCGCGTCCGGCCCGACTACCCGCTGACCCTGCCGGCGCAGCGCGTCCGCCAGGCCCAACGCCAGCGGCGCCTCCGGTCCGATGACCACCAGAGAGATACGGCGCGCGGTGCAGAAGCGGCAGATGCCGTCGATATCGGTGGCTGCCAGTGCGATGTTGGTCGCCACCTGCGCCGTTCCGGGGTTACCGGGCGCCACGTACAGCCTCGCAACGAGGGGTGATTGAGCGATCTTCCAGGCCAGAGCATGCTCCCGTGCGCCCGAGCCGACGACCAGCACGCTGATCATACCAGGGTCTCCTGGGCCACGATGTCCTGCTGGATCGACGCTGGATACTGACCGGTGAAGCAGGACAGACAGGTATTCTCCCGACTGCTATGTATGGCGCGCAGCAGTCCGTCAATGCTGATATAGCGGAGTGAGGTGGCGCCCACGTGCGCCGCCATGGCCGTTTCGTCCAGTCGATTCGCGATCAGTTCGTCGCGCGCATGCATGTCGACGCCCAGATAGCAGGGATCGGTGATGGGGGGCGCGGCAATGCGCACATGAATCTCGGAGGCGCCCGCCTCAAGCAGCAGGTTCACAATGGGTTTCAGCGTGTTGCCGCGCACAATGCTGTCGTCGACCAGCACCAACCGCTTGCCCTTCATGGGCAACGCTCCGAACTTCATGCGAATCAGCCGCTCGCGCTCCGTCTGGGCCGGCTGTATAAAGGTGCGGCCCACGTATCGATTCTTGATTAACCCTTCCCCGAAGGGAATGCCGCTCGAGGTGGCGTACCCCAGCGCGGCGCTGGTTCCCGAGTCCGGCACGCCTATGACCAAATCAGCGGAGGCCGGCGCCTCACGGCCCAGTTCCTCGCCAATCGCGCGGCGGGCGGCATGGACCGTGCGGCCGGCAAAGAGCGTGTCCGGTCGGGCGATGTAGATCTGCTCGAAGGCGCAAAAGGCTCGTTGGGCCGCCAGCAGATTCCCCGCCGGGGCAGGCCCCACCGCGTTGATTTCCACGATCTCGCCGGGTCGGATATCCCGTACTGGCTGGCCGCCCAGCAACGCAAAGGCGCACGACTCGGAAGCCAGAGCCCAGCCGTCGGCCAGTCGTCCCAGGGCCAGTGGGCGGTTTCCCATGGGATCGCGCACTCCAAACAGTCGATCGCCGGCCAGCAGCACCAGCGAATAGGAGCCGCGCGCACGCTCTGCCATCCACATCAGCCGCTCCGCCCAGCTGTCTCCCGGCGCTACCCTGAGCAGCAGGGCTAGCAACTCGCTGTCTGAGGCCGATTCAGCGGTCAGTTGGTGCTCATGGTGGAGCAGCAGGCGCAGTGCCGGGGCGTTGACCAGATTGCCGTTGTGGGCCAGTACCAGGGGCCCCAGTGGCGTATTCACCAGGAACGGTCCGGCGTTGAGGTGCGTGGAGGTTCCGGTGGTGGAGTAGCGGTTATGCCCCACTGCCCACGCTCCTGGCAGCAACGGCGCGGTCGAGAATACCTGGTCGACCAATCCCATCGCCTTGTGCAGATGGACCGAGCCATCGAAGGTCGCTACCCCGGCGCTTTCCTGTCCGCGGTGTTGCAGCGCATGTAACCCCAGTACTGCCAGCGACCCGGCGTCGGCGGCGTGCACCCCGATGACCCCGCATTCGTGGTGGATGGTCACGGATTTGCTCCTATGACGCGTTCACGCTCCTCACGCTGGCTGGTCGCTACCGCCTCTCGAACCGCTTCAAGCCCAACTCCCAGAATCTTGGCGGCGGCCAGCGCCGCGTTCTCGGGTTCCAGGACGGCCAGTGGCGCCACGCCGCGTGGCATTCGGAGGGAGGACAGTAGGTCCATCCCGCCAAAGCTGTCGCTGGCTGGCGGGCAGGCGATCACCGGCGCCGTCACCTGGGCATCCAGGAACCCGGAGAGCGCGTTCGAACGACCAGCCACGGTGATATACACCCTCGGTCCGTCCTGCTCTTCCCAGCCGCGCACCAGCCCCAGCAGGTATTCAGGTGTCTTATGCGCCGATGCGATGACCACCTCATTGGTCAGGCTGAATCGCTGCAGGGCAGCGACGATCCGGTCGGACCAGGGACGGTCGGCCGGCGAACCCAGCACCAGGATCACCTGCGGCCCGTGCGGCGTCGCCATCACGCACTCACGCTGCCAAATTGCTCGGTCCGTCGGGCCACTTCGACATATCGCTGCCGAACGTCCTCCAGGGCCTCCGCGCTGGACGATTTCAAGTCGCGGTATACCTGCTTATCCAGCATCCGCTCACGCTGTCCGCCCGGCCACAGCCGCCAGGAATCGTTGTCGACTACATCGGCCACCAGCAGACCGGCTGCGGTCCGTCCAAACTCGATCTTGAGATCGACTAACTGGATGTCCTGCTCGGCCCAGGCCCGCTCCAGAAGCAGAAAAACCTGCTCGGTGTTGCGAAGTCCCTCGGCCATCTCTTCCGGACTGCAGAGCCCCTCCGCTACCGCCTCCTCAGCGGTAATCTGGGGATCGTGCCGGGCGTCGTCCTTCAGGAACGTTTCCAGCACAATGGGATCGAAACGCGTCCCCTCGGTGACGCCAGTACGCCGCACATAGGAGCCGGCGGCCAGCCGCCGTGCCACCCACTCGATGGGGATCATCTCCGCCCGACGCACCAGCATGGTGCGCGCATCGAGGGTGTCGAGGTAGTGGGTGGAGACACCCTGCCGCGCCAGATAGCGGAACACGGCCGAGGTGGTGCGACAGCTCAACTCGCCCTTGTCGGTGATCACGTCGCGCTTGGCGCCGTCACCCGCCGTGATGGCATCTTTGTGGACCATATAGGCCAGCTCGGATGCCGGCAGTGGATGCCCGGTTTCCTGCGCCGGTACAGCATAGATGATCTTGGTCTTGCCCTCAGCTAGTTGGGGTCCATAGGGGATTTCAAGCACTGTCACGATAGGTTACCCTCCTCTTGATGTCGGTGGTTGGCTGTATAGTTCCGATAATCGGATAGTCTGATTGACGCTGGGAGAGCAACGACCGGTCGCAGACCGCTACCATGCCGATGCCCATGTTGAAGACCCGCCGCATCTCGTCGTGCGGCACGCCGCGAGCCTCGATTAATGCAAACAACGGTGGGGGCCGCAACGGGAGAGAGACCACAGCGTGCAGACCGGTCGGGATAATCCGCGAGAGGTTGCCGTCGATGCCGCCGCCGGTGATATGCGCCAGGCCGTGCACCCCGCCCGAGGCCAGCAGGGTGCGAATCTGGTGGAGATAGCAGCGGTGTGGTTGGAGCAGCGCCTCTCCCAGCGTGCTATTCAGCTCCGGCACATGCCGCCGGTAGTCGTCGTCGCCGAACAACTTCTGGACCAGGGAGAAGCCGTTGGTATGCACCCCGGAGGACGGCAGGCCGATCAACACATCCCCGGCCTGGATAGCGCTGCCATCTACGATCGCGTGTTGCTCCACCACGCCGACGATCGCGCCGGCCACGTCGAAGTGCTCGGGCGGGTAGACCAGGGGCATCTCCGCCGTTTCGCCGCCTGCCAGCCGAATATCAAGCGCCGCGCAGGCGGCGGCCACGGAGTCGACCAGGCTCTCTACCAGCGCTGGTTCGAGGGTGTGGAAGGCCAGGTAGTCCAGAAAAAAGAGTGGCGTTGCGCCGTGTACCGCGATGTCGTTGACGCAGTGGTGCACCAGATCCAACCCCAGCTCGTCAATCTTCCCCAATCGCGATGCCAGTCGAACCTTGGTACCGATGCCATCGATCGAGGAGACCAGCACCGGCGAGTCGTATGCTTTCAGCGCGGAGGCCGGAAAGAAGCCGCCAAAGAGACCGTTCTTCAACCGGTTGGTAATGCGTGACGTCAACTGGTCCGAGGTCGCCAGATGGACGCCGGCGTCCTCATAGCGAACGCTCATACTCTGTGCCGCGCATAGCGCACAGCGTTCTGAAAGATTCTCAGTCCCCAGGGTTCCTGACCGCGGCCGCTCGACCAACGCGGGTGTTGCAGCGTGGTGACAAAGCGCTCCGGATGGGGCATGAGTCCAAGCACCGTACCGGCCTGGTTGCACACCCCGGCGATATCCGCGACCGAGCCATTTGGATTGTCCCGGTAGCGCAGCGGCGCCCGCTGCATCACGTCGGTCAGGGATCCCTCCGGCACGATCACCCGTCCCTGTCCATGGGCTACCGGCAATTCCAGGTCCTCCAGTCCCTGCAGGAACAGGCAGTTGGAGCGTTGGGTGCGCAGTCGCACCCACTCGCACTCGAACTCACCGGCGGCATTCAACGCCAGCGCCACCTCGCCGAGCAGGCCGAGCCGGGCCAGAATCTGAAACCCGTTGCAGATGCCGAGTACCGGACGCCCCTCAGCCACGAATCGCTCCACGTCGGCTAGCAAGCGGTGGCGGAGGATGGTGGCCAGCATGGCGCCCGCTCCCAGGTGATCGCCGTAGGAGAATCCACCCGGCAGCACCAGCAGGTCGAACTCGTCGAGCCGCCGCCTCCCCGAGAGCAACTGATTCAGGTGGACCAGCTCGCCCTCAGCGCCAGCGAGCCGGCACGCCTCGGCGGTCTCCTGGTCACAGTTCACCCCGGGGGCAGCCAGTACCAGGGCCCGCACCGTGGATTTTCCAGTGTCCGGGTGAGGCCGGTCTGAACTGTGCCGGGCGCCGCTGTTTTCCTCGCCCCCGGCCTGTGTCAGCAGCGGTGCTCTCCAGGCGCTATCGAGTTGCTCCACCGTCAGATTGAGCAACTCGATAGCGCCGTGGTACACGACGAAATGCGCCTGCTCTGTGACGGCACCGATCAGCGTGCACGGGAGCGCCGCGAACAACTCCTCGAAGCGATGCGCATCCTCCTCGGCGACTTCCACTACAAACCTTCCGGGGGATTCGGAGAAGAGCAGAGCCTCGGAGGCCGGCGCCCCGGTCGAGCCGGGATCGAGAGTCAATTCGACCCCCAGCTTCCCGGCCAGCGCCATCTCGGCCACGGCCACGACCAGCCCACCCTCGGAGAGGTCATGACAGCTTGCCACCAATCCGTAGTGCATGGCTCTGTTCAGCCGTCGCATCAGCCGGGGTGTCTCTTCGGGACGAACCCGCGGCACGCGGCCGCCCTCGATGCCCTCGATCAGCGCGTAGTGCGAGCCGCCCAGCTCGTCGGCGGTCTGACCCAGCAGGTAGAGGTAGTTGCCTGGCGCCTTCAGGTCCATGGTGACGCAGCGCCGGACATCTGCTATCACGCCGATGGCCGAGATCAGCAGCGTGCCGGGAATCGAATGTTTTCCGGCCGCATCGGTGCTGGTGTTGCGCAGGCTGTCCTTGCCGCAGATGAACGGCGTGCCATAGAGCAGCGCCGCGTCACGGCAGCCCTGGGCGGCGCGGACCAGACTGCCCAACTCCTCCGGATCGTCCACATCTCCCCAGCAGAAGTTATCCAGCAACGCGACTCGGTCGATGGAACCGCCGACCGCCACCAGATTGCGCAACGCTTCGTCCACCGCCAACATGGCCATGGCATGCGGATCGAGCGCAGTGTAGAGCGGATTGATGCCGTGTGCCAGCGCCGCTCCGCTCCAGGAGTCGGGCAGCGGCCGCAGCACCGCCGCATCCGACGGACCCGAGGCGCCGACCAGCGGTTTCACCACCGTAGCGCCCTGTACCTCGTGATCGTAGCGGCGAATCACCGTCTCTTTGCTGGCGATGTTGGGGTGGGCCAGTAGCCGCAGCAGCGAGCCGGCGGGATCGGCGGCTTCCCCCGCGCGATACTGACCGGCGGGTGGGTCAGTCCAGTGCGCCGCCAGGCGCCGCGCCGGCCGGCCACCGTGCAGAAAGGACATAGCCAACTCCGCCACCGACTGCTCCCCGTGACGCAGCTTCAGCAGCCCATCGTCCCTGAACGCGCCCAGTAGCGTGGCTTCGACGCTGTACGCGCGACATAGCTCGAGGAGGCGGGGCAACGCCTCCGGGAACACGGCCAGGACCATCCGCTCCTGGGCTTCCGAGAGCCAGATCTCCCAGGGAGTCAATCCCACGTACTTCAAGGGCACCAGTGCCAGATCCACCTCGACGCCCAGCTCCTCGCCCATCTCACCCACGGCGGAGCACAGGCCGCCGGCCCCACAATCGGTGATGGCGTGATACAGCCCCTCGTCGCGCAGGCGAGGAATCACGTCGCGCACCGTTTTCTCGGTGATCGGGGCGCCGATCTGAACCGTGCTGGACGACACCGTCGCGCGCTGCAGCGTCTCGGACGACATGGTGGCGCCGTGCAAACCATCCCGCCCGGTGCGGCCGCCCAGCAGCACCACGGCGTCGCCGGGCAGTGGCTGGCGGGGATGGCTGCCGGCCGGCAGCAGGCCCAGCGTGCCGCAGTAGACCAGGGGGTTCGCGGTGTAGCCGGAGTGGAAGAGAACGGCTCCGCCCACGGTGGGAATACCCATGTTGTTGCCATAGCCGGCGACCCCATGAACCACCTCGCGGAAGGTCGTGCGAGGGTGGAATGCGCCATCCGGCACCCGGCTGTCCGGTAGATCGAGCGGGCCAAAGCAGAGGACATCGGTGTTGGCGATGGGCTCAGCTGAGACCGCTAGAATGTCGCGGATGACGCCGCCCACCCCGGTGTGCGCGCCGCCATACGGTTCGAGCGCGGAGGGATGATTATGCGTCTCCACCTTGAATGCCAGGTCATACCGGGCATCGAGGGCGATCACGCCGGCGTTGTCCACGAAGGCCGAGTGGACCCACCGCTTGTTCAGAATGGCCGTGGGCTGGGCGATACAGGTGTTGAGCAATCCCTGGATAGTCTCGATCCGTCCCGCGTAGTCGAAATCAATAGTTGATTTGAAGGTTTTATGGGAGCAGTGCTCCGACCAGGTCAGGGCAATCGACTCCAGCTCCACGTCGGTGGGAGCGCATCCCAGAGCGACGAAGTGCGTCTGGATAGCCCGCATTTCGGCCAGATCGAGGGCTAGCCCTCGGTCTCGACTGAGCGCCGCCAGCCCGTCGTCGTCGAGACTCGCTACATCAATCGTCGCTACACCGGTCGTGGGCAGCGGGTCCGGCGCCAAGGCCTCCGTCCGTCGGTCCACCGTTTCGTCGTCATCCCACAGGAAACGATGAATCAGCGGATTCCCCACCAGCCGCTCCACCCGCGCCCGGAGTTCGGGAGGCACGGGAGCGGCGAAGCGATAGCGAAAGCCGGCCCGGCAGCGCACCCCCTCCAGCCCTGCCTGGGCCAGCGCCAGCGAAGCCATGTCACCCTCGGCGTCGGTCACCCCGAGCCGGCAATAGACATCGACCCATTGCCCCGCAGCCCCATCGGTGGCGATGGTCTCGATCAACGGATCGAAGAGCGCAGCGAGCGGCTCGCCGCCCATCAAGGATTCAGTGGAGTCCAGTCCCTCGACAGTGATCACCCTGCTTTCTTCCCGAAGGGCGATCCCGAGACGTGCTATCTCAGCGGTGGCGGGAGGGGTGTGGGACCAGCGAGAACGAATCTCCAGGACCACATCCTGAATACTCCCTGGTTTGGCTTCGATGCCCTGCACTCATCCTCCTCTGGAAATGAACAAACCCGGCCGGAGGTACCAACGAAGAAACCTACCGCCCGGGCGTCGAATCCCTGGGGTGATGGTGCAAGACCACCGCATCGCGCGGATGCGGTTTCCTCGTAGCCTATGACAGTTCCGGCTGCCTGGTAGAGACTCTCGGGCCAATCCCCGAGCTTATACGAGATGGGTATTCAATTGATCCAGCTTAACACATGATGTTGTGATGCGGAAGGGCAGTTATGGCCATATCCTGTGTATTCGCGGAAAACAGAAAGGACGGCATCGACCGTCCTTTCATGATGGGTCGCTTTGCGTGCTGAGCCCACCTATTCAATTGTCTTTCGTCACCTCCATTATTCCACCGCGGAGTTTCCTGCCAATTACGCGCTGCTTAACGGTCGGTAAACTCTTGGCTGCCATGCAGCGCACTCCGTGCATTCCTAACCGCATGTCCGGCACAGACCTACCTGGATGATGGGTGCCTGCGGCGACAACAGCTCGATATGCTGGAGCAGTAGGAGTCGAGGGGGGATATCGGATGGTGGATGTTTCCGAGTAGGCTGAACCGCGCGAGGTCGGCGTCGATCGCCTGCTCGCCTTCAGCGACGGCGTCTTTGCTATCGCCATCACCCTCCTGGTGCTCGACCTGCACGAGCCCACCGTGGCGCATGGCCTACTCGGCGCCTTACTCAAGGAGTGGCCTGCCTACCTGAGCTACGCCCTCAGCTTCCTCATCATTGGGATCATCTGGGCGCAGCACCACACCATGTTCCGCTCTATCCGGCGCACCGACCATCTGTTCCTCCTGATCAACGTGATCTTCCTGATGTGGATCGCGGTCCTGCCTTTCCCCACCGCACTCCTCTCCAAGTATCTCGACAGCCCGACTGAACAGCAGACAGCCATCTCGATCTACACCGGCGCCTTCGTGATCGGCAGTGCGCTGTTCAACCTGCTGTGGCGCTACGCGATCCACAGCGATCGTCTGCTGGGCGAGCAGGTGGACCGACGGGCCGTCCGCAAGACGACGCGGAGCTACGTGGCCGGTCCCATCCTGTATCTCCTGGACTTCGCCCTTTCCTAATATCAGCCCCACGGCCAGTATCGCCCTCTTCTTTCTCCTGGCATTGTTCTATGCGATCGCACCGCTCCCGATGTTCGACCGCTGGCTCGCGTGAGGCCATGCGACGGTGACCCGGGCACGGCGTACCGCCTCGTGTATCGGGTCGATCCGATGGGTAACCATGATCGCGATGGTTAGGATGAGGGGACGACGGTCGTGGTTCAGCAGGTACCCAGGAGGATTTCATGATGAGTGAGCAATCGACGGCAGACCAGCAGGCACGGACCTTAGCGCGCATCGCCGGCGAGGCCTGGCAGGATCAGGCGGCGTTTTTTCGCTCCTTGCCGGAGGATGCGTGGAGTGGGCCGACCGGCTGCGCGAAGTGGACCATGCACGATCTGGCTGGCCACAGTGTGGGAGAGGCCGTCTGGTTTCTCAATCTCCTCTGCGGTGTGACGCAAGGAGAGGTGCCCCTTCCTGGCAGTACCTGGGATGAGTTCAAGAGACTACCCGGCAGGGATATCGCCGATCGCCTGATGGAGGCGGGGCGGAGCCTACCTCCGGCAGTCGAAGAGGCCTCGGCCGATCAGTTGGAACAGACGGTCGATATGAGCTTCGCCGTTATGCCCCTGTGGCGAGCCGTGGGCATCAACATGATGGAAGCGGTGTATCACAATTGGGACGGGCGGTTTGGTCGGGCGCCGGACGCCACCATCCCCACCAAGTGGGCCCAGCAGCTCGCTCCATTCGCCACCGACTTTGCACCTGCGGTAGCCAGGCACGGTGTGGACGCCGCGGGACGGTACCTGCTACGCGTCGGCGACGGAGTGGGACCGGTAACGCTTACCGCCGGCGACGGCCGAGTGGTCCTGGAGCGCGATGGGAGCGGGACGCCGGACGTCACGCTGCAGCTCACCGCCGACCAGTATGTCCGTCTCCTGGGTGGCCGGCTGCCGCTCGATGCCACCATCGATGACGGTCGCGTCAGCCTCCAGGGATCGCGGGAACGCGCTGTAGCGCTCAACCGTATCTTCGCGGGTATCGCGAACTAGAGAACCCGCCTCGGCTCTGTCGTTCAAGGCGCACGGCTTGAAGACGGTCGATCACGGGGATCGTGTCGTTACGCCTCACGCGCCGAAATCTCTATATAGGCTGCCAGGCCTGGAGGCTGGCGCACAATAAGACGTTGCCAGAGTCCCATCGCCGCGCCATACAGCCGCTTGGTGAGACCATAGCGCTGATTCAGCAAGCGTTCTATCCGTGGTCCATCCGAGGCGGGGAGGAGACGGGCTATAGCTTCGAGCGTTGGACCCTGGACGCGGCCGCGCAGGTCACAGGGCGCCACCGTCACTCGGTCCGTGTGGCGCAAGCGTTTCGCCTTCCCGCTCCGCGCCGCGGTCCAGATCACCAGATGATCGCCCTCGATAGCGAACCACACCGGTGTCGACACCGCGCGTCCATCACGTCGGTAGGTGGTGAGGTTCAGGTAGCGCGCCGAGGTGAATCGCGCGGAGAACATGGTAGTGGGCCCTCTATTGCGTGACATCGTGGTAAAGCATTGTATCCATCGTCCATGGTCGGCCAGTGGCTACGTGCCAATACCACGGATTGGCGGCCCTTGTCTCGACAAATAATATTCAAGCAAACTTGAATATTATTTAGTCCTTCTTTACAATAGCGGTAGATACACATCAGGGAGGTCGCCTATGCATCCTGTCATCGGCCGGTGCCCCATTTGTCAGGCCGAACTGGCCGTTACTCGGCTGCACTGTCGGAGCTGTGGCACGCAGGTGGAGGGTGCCTTTAGCCTGGGGCCGCTGCAACATCTGAACCAGGACCAGATCCGCTTCGTTGAAGCATTTATCAAGAGTCGGGGCAGCCTGAAGGACGTTGGCGCTGAGTTGAACATGAGCTATCCCACGGTGAATAGCCGGCTCAACGATATTCTGATCGCCCTGGGACACGGCGACCGGGTGAAGGTCCCCGAACCGGCCGAGCCAGGACTCTCCGCAGAGCGAAAGCGCGAAATCCTGAATCAGGTCCGCGAGGGACAGATCACCGCGGCACAGGCTGAGAGCCTACTGCGTGGCAAGAGCGAGGGAAAGGAGCGAGCATGAACGAGACGATGACCGATACCACCATCCAGCAATCGTTTGAGGTGGGAACAGAACCCCGGCTGTCGGTGCGGAACGTGGCGGGGCGGGTCGCGGTCCGGGCGGGCGAGTCCGGCATGATCGAATTGCGCGCCGTCAAACATGGTAGGCCGGAGGACATAGAGACTACCAGGATAGAGATGGAACAGCAGGGAGACCATCTAAGCGTGGTGACCCGAGAGGTCGATGTGGTGTTTGCCATCGGGCGGCACAGGCGGCTGTGCGCCGTCGACTACTCCATCGTCGTCCCGACCGGTTGTGAGGTGGAGGTACACGCGGTGAGCGCCACGGTGCGGGTCAGGGATACCCAGGCGCCGGTTTCCTTGGAGACGGTGAGCGGCGTCATCGAGGTCGTCGGCGTCACCGGAGAGTGCCGAGTGAAAACGGTGAGCGGCTCGGCTACCATTGGGGAGATCGCCGGTACCCTGCATGGCCAGAGCGTGAGCGGGGCGCTGGAGATCAATCGCGCCACGTTGCAGAGTTTCGACCTGCAGACGGTGAGCGGCGATGTCATCGTGGACACGCCGCTCTCAACCGGCCAGCGCTATCATGCGCACACCGTCAGTGGCGATCTTCGCCTCCGAGTGCCGGGTGATACCGGAGCGACGATCGGGCTGAAAACAGTGAGTGGCAGTCTGCGTTCAACGCTGCCTGCCCAGATTCATCGGGCCGACCGGCGGCACTGGCAGGGGACCATCAACGGTGGCGGCGCTGAAGTCGAGATGGACTCGGTGAGCGGCGACCTGACGATCGAACTGGCCGCCGATAATCCGGGACGACCCAGTAGGGAAGGAGATGGACGGTGAGTACCGCAACAGACAGTATGTTTCAGCAGGTGTTCGGCGTGGGCGAAAGTCCGCGGCTCTCGGTGAATGTGATCGCGGGCGCCATCGTCATTCGGGCGGGCGACGATCCGGTGATTCGAGTGGACGTCACCGGCGTGGAGAGTACCCGAGGGCGGGCGGAGATAGAGTGCCGGCAGGATGGCGACGAGGTGTACGTTCGTTCCCGAGGCAGCCAGAAGGATGCGGAGTATCACATCGCCGTGCCGGTGGGCTGTGCGATTCAGCTCCACACGGTCCAGGCGGATGCGGCCATTAACGGCACGTGCGCCCCACTGACCGCCGAAACGGTGTCGGGTGACCTGGCGGTCGAGGATGTGGTGGGCGAGTGTCGCCTGCACAGTGTGGGTGGCGATATTGCTGCTCACCGTCTGCAGGGCGCCCTGGTGCTGCAGACCACCAACGGCGATGTAACTATCCGGGACTCTCGACTGCACCGCTTCAACCTGCACAGCACCAACGGTGACTTCGAGATCGAGACCCCGCTCACTGCGGGGGAGCGCTACTTCGCCAAGACGGTCAACGGCGACGTGCGGCTCATCGTGCCGCCCAGCACCGGGCTGCTGGTCCAGTTGCGCACCCACAACGGCGAGATCCAGTCCGACCTGCCCTGTGAAACGATCAACCGCAGCCGTCGGAACTGGCAGGCGCGAATCAACGGCGGCGGCGCCAACGTGGAGATGGAGTCGGTCAACGGCGATCTCCGCATTGTCGCGGGAGCCGAACGACAAAAGGATTCCTCAGAAGAAGGCGTGCCGGATGGCGGCCACCGCTGGAATGCAGCGTTAGAGCATGATCTGCCGGAGAGCATTCGTCCGTCCGACGCCGCCGGCTTCAACCCGGAGCGTAGCGAGCAGCTCAACCAGGAAACGCCGAACCGCCAGCAGCAGAGTATTGATATCCTGGCGGAGTTGGAAGATGGCGCCCTTACCGTGGAGGAGGCGATGAAGCGGTTGGACGAACTGCACTGAGTCATTCAGTTCCGCACGGACCCTCTCCCTGGCACGATCCTTGCCGTAAGGACAAGTGTTCTATTCGCAAGGAGGCTTCGATGGCTCAAGCAGAGAAAACGCACGACACCGTGACCAATACCGACCAGGGTGATGGACGAAGTACCGATCTGCCTGGCTCGCCGATGATGGCCCATCTCCTGGATAACCTCGAGCAGGGCAACGACATCGGTCATTACGGCCGGCTGGTCTTCGCCATGGTTGGACGCCATTTTCTGGATGATGATCAGATGGTGAATCTCCTTGCAAAACAGCCGGATCACAATGCGCACGAGGCGCATGCGTTGCTGATGCAGGTGAAGGGACGTGACTACAACCCGCCGAAGCGAGACAAGATCCTCGCCTGGCAGGCCGAGCAGGATTTTCCGATCATTCCCAATCCAGAGGATCCCGACAGCGGCAACGTCTATCGGGAGCTTCGCTTTCCGGATCACGTCTACGACAACATTGGCGAGTATTACGAAGAGAAGGCCGAGGCGAGCCAGTCGTAGGTGCTCATGTGCTCCTGTCACCCGCCGTGGCGGGCGGCAGGAGCGCGTCCCCCGGCCCTCTATCTGATGGATCCATGGCCTAGTCTTACAGCCCCTGGATTACCCGGCGGATCTCGAGATAGTTGTGGATGATGTCGTCCAGCGCCCCGACATGACCACTCAGCGCCACCAAGGTAAAGATTCGTTCCGGATCTTGACGCAGGGCGGCAATGGTGCTTTCGAGCGATTGCAGCTGCTCGGCCGAGAGCGACTGGACTGGTAGTTGCTGTAGCCGCTGGATAAGGGCTGTGTGCCGGCGCGATGTCTCTTCCAGGGCATGAATGCGGTTGTGCATGGCGGAATTGGTCGCCTCGCTCTGATCGAGCGAGTGAACCAACTCCTGAACGTGTGCAGTGAGATCCTGGGCCCGGCGCACGACATCGTGATACTGCCCGGTGCCGTCGGTTACGGGACCAGTGTCTCGTTCCATCAGTGGGTAGTGCGGAGTGGACAGCGCGGAGGGCTGCTCCTTCCATTCGGAACCTGGACCGTGTTCAGCCGGTGACCAGGCTGGAGGGGGCGAAGCCTGCTCACGACGCGGCTCTTGCTCTGAATCCGAACCTTGCGTATACATCTCTGCCTGCCCTTTCATAGCTATTGGTCCACTATGAGCGTGGACTACTATCTGTTGCTCAGGATGGTCGATCTGAAAGCTGCCGCGGCACGGGATCCTCGGCGCCATGTGGCTCCTCCTTGGCGATGGTGACTGCTGGAAGGCGTTCCACTCCGCGGGAGCGCGCGGCCGTCGTCCCATCAGACCGACGCGGCGCCGGCTCAACCTTCAGATGCACAGTGATATCGCCGCGGCCGATCAATGAGCTACCGACGTACCTCACTAGCTCTACCACGGTGCGCAAGCGGCCAAGACGGGACCGCCGAACCGGCTGGATCGCCGGCTGTCGAGCGCTGAGGGTGAAGTCATCCCGTCGTGAGAGCGTAATCACCGCTGGATCGACCGGTACTTTGAGCTTGGTGCGGACCTGAGCGAGAATCTCGCCGACGTCAAAGGTCTGAGCATGGACCAGGCCGGGCGACAGGCGCAGGTCGCTCCCCGAGGTGTCCTGGGCGCTCAGGAAAATACCTGGGATGCCGCGGAGCGCGCTGTCCTCCTGTAAGCGGGCCAACAGGCGGAGCGCGTCTGTGCTGGGGTGAGTGTTGACGGCGATGACCAGATCCACCGCTGCCGATGCCACGCCCTCCAGCGCCTCGCGACCGCTCAACACCATTACCACGTCGTAGTCGATGGATCGCAACGCTTGATCCAGGAGGCTGCGTATGACGCGATCGTCGATGACGATGAGAACACGAGCGCGATCCTCGCCCGCTGTCATGGTTTCCCGCGTCTTCCATGGACCGCCGGTCCCAGCGCCGGTCTGCCCGCTGCCCGGGACCGGAACCAGCGCCGTGCCGCTCTTGGTGGATGTCCCCATTGCCGCAGCATACCAGCCTTTTTGTGGCGCGACACGGTCAATAGTCCCCCTTGTATAGGAGACTTATGGCAGGGGAATACCAGTTCGGGGTGCGGCCGCGGGGAGCCCAAGGCGAAGGTGGATGCCATGACCGTATTGTTGCACTACTGGCGACCGGATGAGTGGCCCCAACCCGGCAAGCGGAATCGAAGAGGGCAAGAGAGGTACTCTAGAGAGGGCGGGTAGCCGGTGCTGCTAGGAGCGCGTCCCCTGGCGCGCCTCACATGACCCGGACATACGAGAGACAGGAATGAACACCATGAACACGTGGGAGGCCTTTTATGGGCCAAACGCGGGATATGCGCTCGAACTCTACGAGCGGTATCTGGCGGATCCGGACGCGGTGGATTCGACCACTCGCGCCTTCTTCGAGCAGACCGCTCCCCTTGACGCCGGCGCCGCTGTGGTTGCCACCCTGGCTCGTCCCGCCACCGACGGCCAGAATGGTGCTGGAACGCGCGTCTCGCCGGGCAACGGTACTGAGAACGGCGCGCGGACGGAGGCTCTTGAATCGGTCGTGGCGTCGCACGCGGCCGGCCCTTCGCGGGAGATGGTGGCTCGGATTGTGGTGGCTGCCCGGTTAGCGCGGAGTATTCGTGAGTACGGTCACCTGGCGGCACTGATTGATCCTCTGGGAGCGGCACGTCCCGGCGACCCAATGCTGAACCCATCCACCCACGGCATCACCGACGACGATCTGGCCGAACTGCCCGCCAGTATTGTGTGGCCGCAGGTCGGCCCAGAGGCCGGCAGTTGTCTAGATGCCATACATCGCTTGCGCGGCATTTACTGTGGCTCGACCGGATATGAATTCGATCATATACAGGATTTCGAGGAACGCACGTGGCTCCACGATGTCGTCGAGCGGGGCGCCTGCGCCACCAACTGGTCGTCTGAGCAGCGCCGCGCGCTGCTCAGACGCCTGACGGAGGTGGAGGGCTTCGAGCGCTTCTTACATACTGCCTTTCAGGGCCAGAAGCGTTTTTCAATCGAGGGCAACGATATGTTGGTCCCGATGCTGGACGAGATTATCCGGGACGCTGCCGAGAGCGGTACCCGCGAGATTCTGATTGGCATGGCGCATCGCGGCCGGCTCAATGTTATGGCCCATGTTCTGCAGAAACCGTACGCCGCCATCTTCGCTAAGTTTCAGAATGCCGCAGCCAAAGAACAACCTGCGATTGACGACACCGCGGCACTCGATCAGCACTGGACCGGCGATGTGAAGTATCACCTGGGAGCGCGGCGCACGGTCCACGACGGTGGGCCAAGCGACATGGCCATTACGCTGGCGGATAATCCGAGTCACCTCGAGTTCGTCAACCCGGTCGTGGAGGGCTTTGCGCGCGCTGCGCAGGACAAGCGCGGTGAAGCAGGTCCGCCCCGCCAGGATGTCGATGCCGCTCTTCCGATCACCATTCATGGCGACGCAGCCTTCCCCGGCGAGGGGGTGGTCGCGGAAACATTAAATCTCTCACGGCTACCGGGCTACACCACCGGCGGCACCATCCGTATCATTGTCAATAATCAGCTGGGCTTTACCACGCTGGCGAATGACGGTCGTTCCACACTCTATGCCAGCGATCTGGCCAAGGGGTTCGAGATTCCGATCGTCCACGTCAACGCGGACGACCCCGAGGCATGCATTGCCGCGGTGAAGCTGGCCCATGCCTATCGTCTTCGTTTCAAGCGCGATGTGCTGATCGACCTGGTTGGGTATCGCCGGTGGGGGCACAATGAAGGTGACGAACCCGCCTTTACCCAGCCGCAGTTGTATGCGCGGATTCGGTCTCATCCCACGGCTCGGGCCGTCTATGCCGAACGCTTGATCGAGGAAGGCGTTATTTCCGCCGATCAAGCCACCGCCATGGTGGAGGAGATCTTGGGACGTATGCGCCAGGCGCGCGACGAGGGATCACCGCCGCAGCCAGGCTCGCCAGCGCTTTCCAAGCAGGTGGAGCAGCCAACGGCTCCTGCTACCGCCGTTATCGCGGAGCAGTTGTGCGCCCTGAACGAAGCACTGCTACGGCGCCCCGACGGGTTTGAGGGCAATAAAAAGCTCGAAAGCCTGTTGGTTCGGCGGCGCGACGCGCTCAACAAACCGGACGGCATCGACTGGGCACTGGCCGAGACGCTGGCGTTTGGATCGATCCTGGCCGATGGCACACCTATCCGCCTGAGTGGTCAGGATACGGAGCGAGGCACCTTCAGTCAGCGCCACCTGGTATTGCACGATCCGGAAACCGGCGCCGAATACGTTCCGCTCCAATCGCTGCCCCAGGCGAGCGCCTCATTCGCGGTGTACAACAGCCCCCTGACCGAATCGGCCACCATCGGCTTCGAGTACGGATACAGCGTGCACGCGCCCGACGCGCTGGTGTTGTGGGAAGCACAGTACGGCGACTTTGCCAATGCCGGCCAGGTACTGATCGATCAGTTCGTGGTGGCGGCTCGCGCCAAATGGCAGCAAGGGCCTGCCCTGGTCTTGCTGTTGCCGCACGGCTATGAGGGACAGGGACCGGAGCACTCCAGTGCGCGTCTCGAGCGCTTTCTGCAGCTTGCGGCCGAGGACAACCTGCGCGTGGTCAATTGCACCAGCGCTGCGCAGTACTTCCATCTGTTGCGCCTGCAGGCCGCCACCCTGGCCAGCGATCGACGGCCGCTGGTGGTCATGACGCCCAAGAGTCTGCTGCGCCACCCGCGTGCGGCATCCAGCCTGGGGGAGCTTACCTCCGGTTCATTCCAACCGGTGCTCGACGACTCCGATAGCCTGACACGCGCGGACGCAGTCGAACGGCTGGTGTTTTGCAGCGGCAAGGTGGCTATCGACCTTACCACCACGGCGACGACACATCCCGACCCGGTGACCTGGGTGGCCGTGGCTCGGGTTGAACAACTCTATCCCTTCCCAGAAGGCGAGATCTGCCGGGCCATCGCGGGGTATCCGAATCTCAATCAAATTATCTGGTTGCAGGAAGAGCCCAGCAACATGGGCGCCTGGTCGTACATGGAGCCGCGCCTCCAGCATCTGCTGCCGGTCGGTGTCACGCTCGGTTACCTGGGCCGGCCGGCGCGAGCCAGTACGGCCGAGGGTTCGCCCAGCGCGCATGCCCGAGAACAGGCTCGTATTCTGGAAGCTGCCTTCGGCGGCGAACGTCGCTCTAAGATTGAAACGCGTGGAGTCCATGATGCCAGTTGAAATCACGGTGCCGCAGCTCGGTGAGTCGATTGTCGAGGCCACAGTAGGCCGATGGCTCAAAGGCGAGGGAGACACGGTAGCCGTGGGCGAGTCGGTGGTTGAACTGGAGACCGATAAGGTGAACATGGATGTGGCTGCTACCGCTGGCGGCGTGCTCCAGTCAATCTTGCAGCCCGAAGGTGAGACCGTGAATGTGGGCGATGCTCTGGCCGTGGTCGACGAGAGTGCTGCTGGCGCCAGCGCGCCCGCCGTGAACACCAGTGCGGCGGCTCAGACCAGCAGCCAGCCGGCGCGGATTTCTAATAGCAACGCAGCCATCGAGCAGAAGCCGGAACCCGCTCCCCGAGAGCCACATTTTACGGCGCCACCCGGCACACTGGCCTCGCCCACCATGCAGGAGGAGGATGCCGAAGCGACGCGGGCCACGCCGGTCGCCCGGCGTATGGCGACTGAGCATGGTGTCGAGCTGGCGAGCGTCCGCGGCACCGGCCCCAGCGGTCGCGTCACCCGCGAGGATGTGGCGGCATATGTGACCAGCCGGGAGACGCCCGCCGTCTCGGCCCCGGCTGCAGCCGCGCCGCTGCTCCCTCCGGTGAGTGGTGGCGAACGTCGTGAGGAGCGCGTCCGCATGTCGCGCCGACGGCAGACCATTGCGCAGCGGTTAGTCGAGGCACAGCACAACGCGGCTATGCTGACCACCTTTAACGAGGTTGATATGACCGCCATCATGGACCTACGCAAGCGACGCCGCGATTCCTTTAAGGAGCGGTACGGTATTGGCCTGGGCTTCATGTCCTTCTTTACGCGAGCCGTGATCAGCGCGCTGAAGGCGTACCCTCGGCTGAACGCGGAGATTCAGGGGACGGACATGATCCTCAAGCGGTATTACGACATTGGCATAGCGGTCGGCGCCGAGGAGGGGCTCGTGGTGCCCGTAGTGCGAGACGCCGATACGCTGAGCTTCGCTGAGATCGAGCAGCAGATCGCTACCCTGGCCGGCAAGGCGCGGGAGGGAACGCTGAACCTGGCCGAGCTGCAGGGTGGTACCTTCACAATCACCAACGGAGGCGTCTTCGGCTCGCTCCTCTCCACGCCGATCCTGAACACGCCGCAGGTCGGTATCCTCGGCATGCATAAGATTCAGGAGCGTCCGATCGCGGTCAACGGGCAGGTGCTGATCCGCCCCATGATGTATCTGGCCATGTCATACGACCACCGCATCGTGGACGGCAGCGAAGCCGTGCGCTTTCTGGTGCATACCAAAGAGATGCTGGAAGACCCGGTCTCTCTGCTGCTGGAGAGCTGATACCCGATTAGGCCACGCGGACGGCGACCTCCGCCTGCAGCGCGGTCGCCTTGCGCCATCCCTCCTGCTTGAAGAGGTGGTGGAGCGCCTCGACCTGAGCTTGCACATGGAATCCGCACATAATTTCGACGACTCGAATCTCGCCGGTCTGCTCGTTGCGTATCGGTATCGCGAATGTTTGCACTGTGGCTCCCCTGGACCCGTTTTGTTGGTTCGCCTATCCCTGCTAGGAGCACAGTAGCATGCGGCGCGAGAAGAGTCAATACTTTTTTTGCGGCAATTGCAGCGTACTTTTGCTGCAACAGGTTAGTTCAGCCGCTCAAGATCGGTGTACGCACTTGAGCTCACACAGCACGGAATAGGTAGTGAGAAAATTAGAGGTTCAGTGGGATCCTCTTGAAAATGGTTGTACTACCGCGATCCTTGTTGTACAGCGGTGTTTATGTAAGGAGGCTTCGCGCGGCGGCAGGAGAGGATAGGCGTATTGCCCGGCCGAGAAGCGCTCCGGCCTGGAGGCCGCCAATTGAAGCGGAGGGCGAGTTGCGAGAGAAGAAACAACTGACGCTTCCCAAGACCATTGTGCAAGCGCTGAATCTGCGCCCGGGAGATCGCTTGGTGCTTCGGGTACAGGATGATGGGGCGGAAAGTATTGTGATGTACCCGCTTCGTGCGAGTAATGCCGGCGCCTTGCAGGGCCTCTATGGCACGCCTGACGAGACGGTTCCATATATCCGCGCTGAACAAGATGCCTGGGGGGAGTGAAGAAGGCCTCTTTAGAGAGCGCGATCCCCATCCCTCGTGCCGGCGCCCAAAGGCGTCTCCGATTTTCGGTCCTTGCAACGCATCAAGCGTGCGGTTCTGCGGGAGGGACAGTCCTCTGCGCCTCCCGCAGAACCGCCCTTCTCGGATGATCTCTGTACAAAGCTCGACATAGTTATCGCAGATGTACACGCCTCCCAGACTCGCAATAAGCCGCTCGACTTGTTTTTGTTCCTTGCCACAAAAAGAACGGTGGTACTCGATGGAGCCTGTTGTCGCAGTGCCCATAGCCTTCTCCCCTCAGAGAATCGCGTTGCTGCCTATGCCCTGTGATTCCACAGCCATGACTTATCTTCGCAGACCACGTGTCGCTGCCCAGTCACACCTGGGAATGAGAGGGGAAAACAGAATACCGATCCGCTCACTTTCGATCACGTGCTCGCACGCGCCGACCGGCTCGCTCAGTACGACCTTCCGCTGACGCCCGTACAATGATCTAGCTGATGTCGGGTCGCGCGGGACACCATGGCGGCCCTTCGAGCCGCCTCCGACCCAAACTTGACAACATTCGTTCTACGTTGTAGCATCAGACCATTGATCGAGGGAACACTACCATGATTGAAGAACTGAAATCAATTGATATCTCACACTCCGATGAGGTATGTCACCTCGTGGCGGAGGTCCAGGCCGTTAATCAAGCGCGGGCGCTCCAGATTGATCAGCGAACAGTCGCTATTCTCACCCCTGCCGTACGCAGGCGGAGAGCATCCCGACGCCCGAAAGCGACCAGCGACTCTGATCCCTTGTGGGACATTGTCGGTCTTGGCACGAGCAGCGGAGCGGGTGACGTCGCGGAGAACATAGACGATTATCTTGCCCGGGCGAATTTGCTCAAGGACGGATGAGTGCTTCGTCCGGTTCGCCTCGTGTGTTGGTCGACACTTCGGCCTACTACGCGCTGACGGATCGGGGTGAGCGCACCCATCAGGATGCAGTCGTCATCCAGCAGCGCCTTATTCAGGAGCGGTGGCGTCTCTGGACGACCAACTTCATCCTCGCTGAGACCCACGCACTGAGCCTAAACCGCCTCGGCTACCACACTGCCCTGACGGTGCTCCAGCGCATCGATGCCAGCAACACGACAATTATTCGCGTCACGGCGGACGATGAGAGCAGCGCCCGAGCGCTGATTGTGCGCTTCCACGACAAGACCTTCTCCCTCACGGACGCGCTGAGCTTTGTGGTCATGGAACGCCTTGACATCTCCCACGCCTTCTCGTTCGATCATAACTTCACCCAGTACGGACTCCAACTTCTCATTGGACGGTAGAGCGCACTATTCAACCGTTCTGGTAGCGAACGATCATAAGCGCGGACATGCTCTCCCCACGAGGCCCATCTGGGACGGGAAACCAAGCCGAGCTGGCGGCAACCCATGCGGCCAGAGCATTCTCGGCGAAGTGGTCGCCAGGGGCGGGCGCTGTGATAGAGATGCGCGACGGCCCACGATCCTGTGACTCGACTGCCAGCTGGGTCCGGTCCCAGCTCATATCCTCAATGCCGGCCGAAACCGAGGCGGGAGCGAATGTCTCACGTCCGGTTAGACGATATCCGCGCGAGCGTTCTCCATGAGCTGAGCGGCACGTTCATCGGTCGCGGTGAACACCGCGATGCCACCGGGTCGCAGCGCATCGAAGAGGCGCGCTTTGGCCTTGAGGTAGGCGCTCTGGCTGCCATGGTCATCATGGTGCTCGTGCGTGACGTTGGTGAGCAGGACAACATCGCACGGCCAGCGATCGGCAAACCCCCGCTCCAGGGCATGGCTCGTGACCTTCGTGACCAGTGCCGCTGCCCCAGCCCCTTCGAGGCTGGCATCAAACCGGAGGGACCCCGTCATCGTTTTCTCGACCTGCGCCGGCTGCCCATGAAATAGGTTTCCGTCGCTCCATATGCATGCGGCGGTGGTATCGCCGCTGTCAATCGCGGCGGCAGTCCACAGTGCGGTGGTCGACTTGCCGTTCGACCCGCTGATCGCGATTCGCTTAATCCCTTCCCCTGCCTCCCGATCGTATGGCTCTTCTGGCTCCTTCACTTGCACCCCAGCAGATATCCTGGGCTGTGACAACTCTACGCCTTCTCTACGCCAATCGCTGGGCGCGATATGCGCTTACCCTGGCGCTGCTGGTCCTGGTGGTCGCTAAGGTCGACCCGCAGCGTTTGCTGGCCTCACTGCAGTCCGCGCGAGCAGAGTATGTAGCACTGGCCCTGCTCTTGACTGCTCCGTTTCTGTATCTGAAGGCCCTGCGCTGGCATCTCTTGCTGCGAGCCGGCGACATTCAGGCGTCCTTTCTGGAAAGCACGGTCTCGCTTATTGGCGGCATGGGACTGGGCCTGGTGACGCCGGCCCGGCTTGGGGAGCTGGTCCGCGCCGCCTATCTGCGCGACCCCAGAAAGCTCAGAATCGGGGGCCTGGTGCTGATCGACAAGGGGCTGGATGTGCTGGTCCTGGCCGCGCTCTCGATTCCGGGCGCGTGGCGTCTATTAGGCCCGCTGGCCGGTATGGCTTTCGTGGTCGTGACGTTCTCTGGGCTGTTTCTGGTCTACTCGCCCGGCAGAGTCCTGGTCTGGCTCGGCGCTGTGTCGTTTCGGTTTCCACCGCGGGCGAAGCTGGAGCGCGTGTGGAGTAGCCTCGAATCGCTCTCCACCCGTGCAACCACGACCTACCTGGTGCTGACGGCTCTTTCCTTTGTCGTGGTTCTGGTGCAGTTTGGGCTGATCCTGTTGAGCTGGCGCAACTGGTCGTTTAGCGTGGTTGCGCTGACCTTTCCACTGGTGATTCTGACTAACGTGCTGCCGCTCACCATCGGCGGCCTTGGAATCCGGGAGGCTGCAGCCGTGGTGCTGCTGGGGCATTATGGGGTTCCGTCGGCTCACGCCGCGCTGGCTGCTTTCCTGATGTTTGCGATCAATACCGCCCTGCCCGGCATAGTGGGCGCCGTGCTGCTGCCGCCAGCGGCGGCAGCACGGGGTGCCGCCGGTACCGCGCCCAGCGCTGAGCAGCTGTGAGCGCGGCGCCCGCCCTCCGGGTGTGGACACCAAGCGAACGGGAGGCACCGGCCAGCCGCGTGAACCAGTGGGGACCCTGGTTCTGCCTGGGGCTGATGGTGATTGGGTTCGCCGTCGTGCTGGGTTGGCTCAGCGTGGCTCGACACCTGGCCTACCAATCGCACGCCTTCGATTTGGGCAACATGGACCAGGCGGCCTGGAACACGCTACACGGCAATCTGATGCACTTCTCCGATATGGCTGTGGGGCGGCGCGTGTTGACCTCGCGGTTTGCCATCCACGTCGAGCCGTTGTTGATCGCTCTCTCCGCCCTCTACCTGCTGCACAGCGGCCCGGAAACCTTGCTGGTGGCGCAGGCGGTGGTGGTTAGCGTGGGCGCGGTTCCTGCCTATCTGCTGGCTCGCCGGGCACTGGGCCGAGCGTGGCTGGCCCTGGTGTTCCCAGCGGCCTATCTGCTGCACCCCAGTCTGCAGAATGCCGTGTTGGACGACTTCCATCCCGTGGTGTTAAGCGCGTGCTTCCTCCTCTGGGCGCTCTACTTTGCGTATTGCCGATGGATGCCGGGATATGCGGTAGCGGCTGGGCTGGCCATGTCCACCAAGGAGGAGATTGGTCTCCTGATCGCGGGCGTCGGCCTGTGGCTACTGCTGCGAGGCCGAACGTATGCGGGCTGGATGAGCATTATCTGTGGACTGGGGTGGTTCGGATTCAGCCTCCTGGTAGTGATACCGTCCTTCAATCCGGCGGGACAATCCCCCTACCTGAGCCGCTATGCCTATCTCGGACATGGGGTGGGTGGAGTGGTACTCGCGGCGTTGCACCACCCTGGCGTCATTATCCATGTGCTGAGTTCTGAAAGCAGGCTGGCCTACCTGGGCTATCTGATGCATCCGCTCGGGTTTGTGTCTCTGCTGGGCCTTCCCATCATGCTGCTGGCCGCGCCCTCTCTGCTCATCAACATGCTGAGCAAGGACCCGCGGATGTACAGCGGTTTCTACCAATACTCCGCCGAGATTCTACCCTTCGTCATTGCCTCGGCAGCACTCGGCGCCGGGTTCGTGTCTCGCTGCTTCGCGCGATTTGCCGGCTCAATGAGTCGTTGGCTGCCGGCGCTGCTTTGCGCCCTGGTTCTGGTGGCGGCCGGCTTCGACAGCCGCCGCTACGGCTTCTCTCCATTGGCCGCCGGATATGGAGTGCCCAGCGCGGGTGCGCATCAAGCCCTTGAGAATCGTCTGCTCCGCTCGATCCCGCCCGGCGCTGTGGTGGCGGCCGCCGATGAGATCGAGCCGCATCTGTCCGATCGCCCCTGGGTCTATCTACTGCCCACCATCCATCCGCGCAACGCCCCTGCCGCCCGATATCTCGCGCTCGACGCCTCGATTCCATCCTTGCCGGTCACGCCTCGGGTCCTGCATGCAGCCGCTGTGAAAGCGCTGCACTTGGGGTACGGCATCGTCCAGGCACAAGATGGCGTGCTGGTGGCAGAGCGGGGCAGCACCTGGCGCCGGTTCCCCGCCGGCTTTTATGCCTTCGTATTTCGGCGCGCCAGCGCAATGACTCGGAAGGTGATCCGCTGGGCTGGACTATCTCTGGTGGGCTTCGTGGTTCACCCCCGCGGTGGCTCGCTCAACCGCTCTCGACCGGCCGTTGGCCTGGAGACCTACTGGCGGGTGGTCCGGCACCTGCCTGCCGGAGCGGCAATTCGATTTCTGTTCAGTCCGGTGTACCGGGGAACTCACCCCGGTTTCTCCTCGCGGTGGCTGATCTCGACGGACAGCCCCACCTGGGATTGGTTGCCACTCCGCGCGTGGCCAGCGGGGCGAACCATTCGCGCCGAGTCGTTACCCTTCTCTCCGTCCCTGGCATCGCCCGGATACGTTGACGTGGCCGTGGACGTTCTGGGCCTCGGCCAGGCCCGACAGCCCGGGCGGGGATCGACTGTGCGCGGGATGCCGAGCGCCGTCCGGGTCGCCACCATCGGGATTGCCCCATGAGAGGGCCGGATGACCTGCGATAATTCCGACGAGATGATAGACGGATATAGGCGGTATCGCTCATGACGGCTGAAGCGATCGACTGGTTCGCGCCCCTGGAGCGCCTCGGTGATCGCCTATCGGGCGAATTAGAGCCGGCGCTGTTGAGCGTGTTGGTTCTGGTCATCACCTTCCTGATCGCGCGGATGATGTCGGTTCGGCTACGATGCGGGCTGGAACGCGGCGGATTCCAGGTAAACGTGGCCATTTTGCTGGGTCGGGCGGGCTGGTTCGCGGCCTGGGTAATCGGCGGCATTTACGTGCTCCACCTCTTTGGGGTGGGGCCGGCGCCTCTTGCCACCTTTATCGGCGTCACCGGTCTGGCTGCCAGTCTTTCACTCCAATCCGTTCTGCAAAATCTGGTAGCAGGCGTCTACCTGCTGGCTGAAAAGCCGTTTGCCATTGGCGATCTCATCTCCGTGGTGGGGGCAAACGGATTGAATCACGAGGGCACGGTCTTGGATATTGAGATGCGAACGACGCACCTCCGCAGCCGGGACAACGAATTGATCCTGGTGCCAAACGCGGCGATATTTAACGGCGTGGTCACCAACCGCACGGCGGTGGGCGGCCATGTCACCCATCTTTCGGTCACGTTTCCGCGCGCCGCGAACCCCTCGGAGGTACGCGAAGCGGCAATCCCGTTACTCCAATCCGTTCCCTCAGTGTTGTCCAGCCCAGGGCCGGAGTTGCGCGTGGACACCGTTGCGGTCGACACCTGGACCGCCTCGCTCTCCTTCTGGGCGGATACCTGGGAGGCGACCTCTCACGCAATCTGGGCCTTCGGGCATGCATTCCCGGACGCCACGATCAATGCGCCGGTGGCGGTGGCGTGACCGTGGCGCGACGGGTAGGTGTGTTTGGAGGTACCTTCGATCCGATCCATATCGGGCATCTTGCCGCTGCTCAGGAGGCAGCTGAGACGCTCCGCCTCGACCGTGTCTTTTTCGTGCCCAACGGCAGGCCGCCGCACAAACAGAGCGTGGCGGTGAGCGAGGTGGCCGACCGCGTGGCCATGGTGAGGAGAGCCATCGCGGACAATCCGCTCTTTTCCCTCTCTCTGATCGAGGTCGAGCGTCCCGGCATGTCGTATCTGATCGACACGCTGCGCCAGTTCCGGAAACAGTTGCAAACCGGCACGGAAATCTATTGCTTGGTGGGCTGCGACGCGCTGCGCGATCTTCATAGCTGGCATTTGCCAGAGCGGCTGCTGGCTGAATTCCAAGTGGTGGTGCTGGATCGCCCATCCACCCACTTCGTCGACTGGGGAAGTGTCGAGCAGCATTTTTCCGATATTCGTAGCCAGATTCAGATGGTGCACGTGGTGCAATTGCAGATCAGTTCGGAGGAGATTCGCGCTCGCGTGGCGGAAGCCCGCTCCATTCGGTACTACGTGCCGGACTCGGTGTACGCCTACATCCAACAGCGTGGCCTGTACCGAGCGGAGAGTTGAATCAGCGTTCCACGCTCAGAAGGTAGGCGATTCGTTCCAAAAAACGCACGGCATCGAGTGGATGACGCGCCCCGATTTGATCGGCGATCCGCGTTGCAATCTCGTCGCCGAGACGGAGGCGGGCTGCGTCTTGCAGGGTAGGCGCCCGCTCCAGGAAGCTGTCCATCAACTGGCTGTGCTGCGGTGTCAGTGCCCGGAGATCCCAGCCGACCTCTTCCGGATCCACTGTCCCCAGGGCAGGGGGCGCCGCGATGTCGGGAGATTTGGGCGGCGAGACCGGCGCCATATCGCTCAGCCGCACCGCTTGGCGCTCGCGCACCACGACCGTCCCCGCGGCATAATCGCCCAGCCTTCTCGCCTGTGGACTGAAAAACATCGTAATCAGGCCTACACCGTAAAAACCGGGTAGCAGATCGGCAAAGCGAACCAGGTTTCGTATGACGGCGTCCACCGAGGTGATTGGATAGCCGGAGATCTTCAGCACCCGAATCTTGAGCGTTCTCTTGCCCGGCGTCTGGCCCTGCCAGATAGTCTCAAAGACGATAAAGTAGCCCCAGATCAGCAGGAAACCGCCAGTCAGGATTAGGATCACGGCTACATCCTGTGCCAGGCGACCGTTCGACGCGAGGAGCACTCCCGCGATAGCCAGAGCCGTGCCCCAACATGCGATAAAGAACAGGTCGATCAGCTGCGCCAGGCAGCGAGTGGCGATGCCCGCAACGTCGTAGGCGATGGTCACCGCCTCGGGGGTATTCACCCGGTAGTCCTGCGCCATTCAGCGTCTCCTCTGCCATGCTCAGCATAGTGATCCACGAAGTCGATCAGTGACTCGTACAATTGTGAACGACGGAGGCACAGCCATGCAGCGCGACCAATTTATGAGCAGCCGGCGCGAGCGCTGGGAGCGGTTGGACGCCTTGACTCGGCGGGCCTCCCACGGTGGCCTCAGCAAAATGCAGGGCGCCGAGCTACTCGAGATTGGCCGTCTGTACCGCAACGCCACCTCCGATCTGGCCCTCGCTCGCCGAGATTTCCCAGACGACCGCGTCACGCTCTATCTGAATGGACTGGTCGGCCGAGCGCATCCACTGGTGTATCAAAATCGCCCACTGAGTTCTTTACAGGCTGGTCGTTTCCTGCGCTACAGCTTCCCTGCCGCGTATCGAGCGGCGGCGCCCTACACCCTCGCGGCGTTTAGCGTCTTTTTGTTCGCCGCCGTGGTGGCAGCCGTGCTGGTTGCGGCCCGGCCCTCGATGGCGGATGTGCTGATGCCAGGGCAGGCAGAGCAGTTGCGCAGCGTGATGGTACATCACCATCTGTGGGTGAAGAGCGCCACCGAGAATCATTCGGTGGCCGCGAATTTCATCATGCTCAACAACATCCAGGTAGCGTTTTTTGCCTTTGCCGGCGGGATGTTACTGGGAGTCGGGACCGTCTACGTGATGGCGCAGAACGGCATCATGCTGGGAGCGGTGGGAGCGATGGTCGCGCAGTATGGGTTGAGCCGGCCGTTCTGGTCGTTTGTGCTGCCGCATGGCATGATCGAACTGTCCGTGATCTTTATGTCGGGCGGCGCCGGACTGATGCTGGGGGATGCTATTCTGCGTCCCGGTTTGCAACGCCGCCAGGTTGCTCTGGCCGCGGCGGGACGGCGGGCGGTAGCCGTCATCGTTGGCGCCGTTCCCCTGCTGATTATCGCCGGCTCTATCGAAGGCTTTTTCTCGCCGTCGGACGCACCCGATCCGCTCAAATGGCTCGTTTCGGTGGTGACCGGCGTGCTGCTCTATGGCTATCTCCTGTTCTCGCGCCCTCAGCTTCGAGTCGTGCCCTATCGGTTCGATGAACGGACCGAGGATAAGCCGCATATATCAGAGCTGCTCGCTCAAGCTAGTTCCCGACCACCACGGTCTTGAGTTGTAGGAGGGATCCAGAGGCCACTGAGTTCTCTGTGTTTCACCCGCCGGAGGATAGTCGCGTGCAATCGTGGCGAACGTAGAGGAGCAGAGCAGCGTCAGATTGCACGTGGGACGAAGTCAACTATTGATCTGCTTGGTCAAGACCGTCCCTGGTTCACCATCGTGGATCGCTTCCGCGTACGGGGACCATCCACACTGCTCGTAAAATTCCGAAGCAGACTCGGTAAAGACCCAGAGCCTTTTCACGCCCTTTCCTGCAGCAAATGATTCCAGAGCGCCGAGAAGACGACGGCCGATACCAAGGCCCCGGTAGTCCGGTTTGACGACCATTCCGCAGATCCATGGCGACCGGTCGCGCATCTCGTCAATGTCAAATTCGTGCAGTTGCACAGTCCCTACAGCTGCCTCGCCGGACACGGCAACAAACCCAGCGGAGAACGACGAGTTCGATCGACAGTCGTCTTCGGCCTCCCGCAGCCAGCGCTGGTGCTCTTCCTCCGTGAGAGTCTGGCCCCACTCAGACCACGCGATCTCGACGACCTGGGACACCAGTTCACGGTGGTTGGCAAGACTATCGACGACAATCATGATGTCCCTCCTACTGTCCCTAAAGCTGGCCGCGTGCCTTGACTTGAAGATACCGATTGAGCAGCGAGAGCGAGAGTTGGTCGGCCGGCACATCCAGCGTCAATACCCCTTGCTGCCGTAAGCGAAGAAGAACTTCTTCCCGATCGGAGAGCAGCGCCTGCGCCACGCCGCGTTCGTACACGCTTTGAGAATCCACCACCGGGGCGGCGGCCAGGTGCTCGATAGCGGGGTCGCGCAGGGTGACGGTCAACGGCAAATGACGCCTGGCAAGGACGGATAAACTGCCGACCAGAGGCCGCGCGGCGTCCCGTTCCACAATGTCGGTGAACAACACCACCAGAGAGCGGCGTGATGCGCGCGAGGCCAGATAGCCAAGTGCCACGGCGTAATCAGCCTCGATTGCTTCCGGCTTCAGATCGTGCAGCGCCTCCAGAATGGCGAGATACTGGCGCTTTCCAGAGCGGGGTGGAAGAAATCGGATGACCCGGTCGGTAAACGCCAGCAACCCCACCCGGTCGCCGTACTTTTGCGAAACGTAGGCCAGCAGTAACGCGGCGTTCAAGCTGTAATCGAGGCGACTCAGCGCTTTTGCCTCCACCAACTCCGGCTGGTCTACCGGCCGGCCCCCGAGAGGCTCTTCACCGTTCAGGTCGCTCACCAGCGGCAGGCGAGTCGACATCAGGCGACCGGCGTCGAGCGCGACGATTACGTTCTGGCTTTGTTCCGTTCGATAGTCAACTACCACCAGGCTGTGCCGCCGCGCGGTGGCCTTCCAATTAATCCGCCGGTACTCATCGTCGGGTGCGTAGTCGCGCAGCCGATCAAATTCGGTTCCGGCGCCCCACCGGCGCGAGCTCCGCGGCCCAATTTCCTGCTGCAACCCCTGTCGCACCAGGCCTTCGTAGCGACGAATCGCGCTCAGGTTGGGATACACACTAACCTGGTCGTCGAGGTGAAGCGTGCGTTGGCGCCAGGCCAGGCGCAGTGGCCCCAGGTATCGCACCGTGAGGGGGCCGAGCACGTACTCTCCGCGCTGGATGGGGAACACGCGATAGGTCAATCGCCAGGTAGCCCCGGCCTGGCACGAGCCTTCGCCGGCCTGCTGCCGGGCTTGAAGCAGCGGCGGCACGGCATCGCGTACCTGAAAGCCCACGGTCCGCGCGGCATGATTGTGCAGTTCGAGTGAGACTTCGTTCCAGGCGCCAACAGAGAGTTTCGGCTGGTGTTGCCGGGACCAGACCAGGCCGCCATCACCCGGCGCGAACCAGGAATCGATCACGGCTACTACGGCGACGCTCGCCAGCCACAGCACCGCAACCACCAGCGCTGTGGAATGTGACCCAGAGATGCCGGCGATCGGCACGCCAATCAGTCCCAGCAGGAGAAGTCGCCAGGTCGGAATGACCATCGCGTTCAGCGCGGTACGGGAAGGCGAGCGAGCAGCCGGCTGATGATGCTATCGGCCGTGAGACCTTCGATTTCGGCGCTCGACTCAAGAATTACGCGGTGCCGGAGCACCGGTCCGGCCAGGCTCTTGATATCGTCCGGGGTGACGAAGGATCGGCCGCGAAGAGCGGCTAACGTCTTGGCGCTGAGCAGGAGGCTGATGGAGGCACGGGGACTGGCTCCCAGCAGCAAGTCGGGCGTACTACGCGTTGCTTCCACAATGGCCAGGATGTAGGTCATGATTCCCTGGTCGACGGTGACGCCCGCGATCTCAGCCATGGCGACTCGCAGCGCTTCCGGCCCAGCCACGGGAGTCAGATCGACCTCCTCCAGCTGTCGCGCATCGAAGCCGCGGTGGTAGTTATGCAAGACCCGCAGCTCCGCCTCGTTGCCGGGATAGGTGACCAGGACCTTGAACAGGAAGCGATCGAGCTGCGCTTCGGGAAGCGGATAGGTGCCCTCGTATTCGATTGGGTTCTGGGTCGCAATCACCAAGAAGGGGAAAGGCAAGGCGTAGCGCTCCCCCTCGAGTGACACCTGCCGTTCTTCCATGGCCTCGAGTAACGCGGACTGTGTTTTGGCGGGTGCCCGATTGATCTCATCGGCCAGCAGGATCTGAGTAAATACCGGCCCTTGCTTGAGAAAAAAGTGCCCGGCCGCCAGATCGAACACGCTGGTACCGACAATGTCCGACGGCATCAGGTCGGGGGTGAATTGGATGCGGCGGAATTGAGCGTCCACCAGCCGAGCCACGATTTTTGCCATCAGCGTTTTGGCCGTTCCCGGGACACCTTCCAACAGGACGTGGCCGCCGCTAAACAGGGCCACACAGAGCATCTCGAACGCCGCGTCCTGACCCACCAGGATGCGCGTCGCCTGGGCCTTCAGCTGTTCGTACAGTTTCGCGGCGGTCGCCGGCGCCACCGCGTCTGGCTCAGTCACGGGCATTCCTCCATTGCTCTTCACACTCGATGATACGAGCGGCCCGCTCGATCAACTGCTGTTCCGACAGGGCCCCTACCGGTTCCAGCAGACGATCGACCTCGGCGTCACGCTCAGCTCGAATGGCCGGTGTTGTCCTGTCATCGACCGAGCGGCGCTGCACGGTGCGGCGGAGCATTTGTTGGTACTGCACCAACATGTCACCTCGTTTGCCTGCCCGTCGCATCAATCCGGCCATCGACACCACATACTCGCTAGCCGGACGCCAGTCAGCGCGTAGCGGGACGACCGCGGGCCCGAGGCGCATACCCGAAAGCCAGCGATACAGTAGCACGAGCGTCAGAGCGAGCAGCACCGCGCCCCCCCAGGCGGAGTCGGTAAGCCAGTTGAACGCCGCGCTGCCCGTCGCTGGCGGGGCGGTGAATTCATCGAAGGCCACTGTCCTACCCACCGGGCCGACCATGTTGAGCAGAAGCTTACGGTTGTCCTCGCGCCCAATATGGGCGTTATCCAGCAGATCTGGCGCCGCCACAACCCAGAAACGACCAGCGCCGCGCGGCACGGCCATCACTACTGCTCCGTCGGCCGATACCGCGCCGACTGCCACCGGCGGAAGGCCGGTCGCGACTGCGGCTGCCTCGCCGGCCAGGTGAGAGACGGGTGGCGAGTGGAACAACGGTTGAACAACTTCGACAGGTTCCGGCAACGTAGAAACAACACGGATGCCGAGCCGCCCGAACGGTACGCTTCCGTAGCTGCCGTCGGTCGCCAGTACCGCCTGCCCACCGGCTGAAACCCAACGCTCGATGGCAGCAGCTTGATCGTCCGGTACATCGGTGTAGGGGGCGAGAATCAGCAGAGTGGCTCGCGCCGGAACCATGGAACTCAGCCCCAGCCCTGGGTCGCTGGTCCGCATCACGTGATAGCCGCTACTCCCCAGCCACGAGTACAGAGCGAGGGTGCCGTCCGGCCTGGCACTGCTGGAAGAGCCTGGAAGGTCGGTGGCGGGTGGCGCTTCCAGGAGTGCAAGAACGCCGACGATGGCCAGACCGAGCAGGGGAACAACGACCGGCAGGAAGCGTCGCGCGCTTACCCTCATGCCACGCTCATCGTTTCGAGGCCGTCCAACGCCTGCCGTGCCAGCGCACTGCACCGTTGATAGTCGCCCGGGCCAAAGGGAAGATGGCCGTACCAGGCGCGGTCGAACTCCTCTACCAACCGCCGGAGTGGTTGCTCGTTTGTCTTCGGCGCGGACTTCGCGGCGCGCATTGCTGCCACATACTCATGGTTGGTGAGACCTGGTTGCAGGGTCAGTGCTCCGCGCCGTTGCAACTCGAGCATGGTCGCGATAAACAGATAGCGCAAGGCCGCTCGGTGCTCGCCGGAGGCAACCAGGTCGTCGGCGCGCCGGCGCGCCGCGTGCTCGTTCAGGCCCTGGTCGGTTGCACCCGGTGGTGGAAGGTCCACCACCAGCCGGCGAAGCGAGCCACGGGCCGCTAGCACCGCAATCGCTCCCACCAGCAAGAGGAACAGCGCGCCAACGAGCAGATTGACCAAAGGATTCGCTGACGGGCTGTCGCGCGGTGCCAGGCGGTCGAGCAAGGTTTGTAGCTGGCTGCCCAACCAATTCAGCGCACAGTCGAGATTCTGACATTGCTCGTGAAACTTTGGGTCTCGCAACACGGTGTCGAGGGACCGAAGCAGAACAGGGGAGGCGGCGCCCGGCGGTCCTCGCAAGATCAGATCGAGAGCATCCACCTGGTGAGCCACCCGCCGGTTGATGCTTTGATTGAGCGGCGAGAGCTGCGAGGCCAGGTCCGCGGCGTTGGTAGCAAGCACAGCGCCATCCGCCAGTCGGACACGATCGAGCAGGCGCAGATGTTCCTGAATCGAACGGACGGCGCTGGTGCTAACCGTGGGCGTCCCCACTAGCGCATCGAGTTGCAGCCGGATCCGGTGCACTTTCTGAATGTACTGAGCAACGGAGAGGGTGGAAGCGAAGGCTGTTGGCGTCTGATGGGGCGATAGAAGAAGTGAGAATCCGAGGAGAAGACTGAACGCGCGCGATTTCACGCGGTCCCGGGGCTTTCCATGGTCGAGACCTGGCGCTCGAGGTCGTATCCTTCATTCCGAATTCGTAGGTCATAGTAGAGCAGCGTCAGACCACCTGCCCTGATTGGCTCGATCAGAATGCCGGAAATTGCGCCAATCGCTCCGCCCAGGGCGGCTCCCTCTCTCCCACCGGTGAAGGTCAGTGCCGCGCCGGCCACCCCGCCGAGAATGCCCCCGGTAATGGCCACGATGAGGGACAGCAGCAGCAGGTAGCCGAGGACGCGCCAGGTCGATCCGTACACCAGCGTCCAACTTCGATGGAATGCTTGAAAGACGCGGGTCCGTTCGAGAACCAGGACCTGCGGGACAAACGCGAATCGGATGAAGGCGATAACCAGCGCCACCACGGCCGCAATTGAGGCCACCACGGCGAAAAGCCCGCCCAGTGCCGGAGCAATCCGCACCAGCAATATCGTGATGCCGCCAATTATCAGCGCCAAGCCAAGCCCAGCGGCAATTTCCAGTAGGGTGTACGCTACCAGACGGGCAATCACGCTCCAGCCGATGGATCGATAGACCTGCTCAAGGCTGGCAGGCTCGCTCAGGTAGCGACGAGAAATAGCCTGGGCCAGGGCCGCGGTGATGAAAAACGATATGACAAGAGCCGCCATCGACGACACCGCGGTGACCACTATCGCGTCTGAGTGAAACGTTGGTGTAGAACCAGTGCCGTCTACGCTGTGGTACACCGTGTACATCTGGGGGTTCGAGTTGAGGCGCAGCAGGAAGACGAGCACGGCCACCGGTACCTGAAGTACCGCTACCACGCCGATAAAGAGCGCCAGGTTCCGACGGTACAGAGCAAACATGGTGTCGAGCAGTCCCGTGACGTCCATGGGCTTGAGCTGTGGCAACGATAACTGCACTGCTACCTCCTGCCGTTGGTGCTCAGTCTCATGGTAAGCGTGGACCATGCTCCAGGTACAGAAGGAGCTTACCCCTTGGCGTAGCCGGTCAACTCCGTATAGCTCAGACCACCAACAGTTCGACCCGCATACGATCCCTTAATAGTGCCGCTGCCCTCCCAGTAGCTGCCGCGCGCCTGAGTAGGCACCGCCAGCTCCTGGTCGCGCACGGTTGGCGTCACATGCAGGGTGGCCCGCAGCGACGGGATGCGCACGATCCAACCGGACGGGTAGACGCCACGAGTATGAGAGCTGCGCCAGGTACCGGTCGCGGTGATTGTGGCGCGATACACAGTATCGGTGCGTCCATTCGGCAGCAAGACGCTGGCCGCCTTTACCCGCTGGCTGGTACTGCGGAAATCGAAGATGCTCAGTTGAACGCCATTGTTCAGCTGCAGCGCCATCCAGGTCCATCCCCGGACCGCCGTCCACGACCAGTTGCCCCACTGATGATCGAGCCACGACACGCCGGACACGCTGTACGATCGGCTACCCACGCTAAGCGTTCCGTGAGTCGCGAGATCGGTCAGGGAGTAGTAATAGGTGTACCCATTGCCGAACGGAATGTATCCCCGGCCTCCCACATACATAGCTGGACGCCGAGAGGACAGGTTCATGCTGAGGGCGCCCTGCTTGAAGCGAGCCTTCAGGTTCATGTTGGACAGCGCGCCACTCAGCGCGGCGCTGCCCACGTGGACCTGAAGATCGTGGGATGAGAGGGACGCGGATTGCGGGAAGTAGTAGGTGACCTGCTGATGAAAGCGCTGGGCACGTTCATCGGTGATCGCGATGTCGGTACGATAGATCGTAACTGGAAACGAAAATCCGGGCGGTCGAATGTGCAGAAACTTGAAGATGGTCGTTTCGTAGCCAAAGGTGCGACTGCCGCTGTGCACGTGGCCCACGATGTACCACCACTCGTTGGAGGCTGAGGGATGACTCTTTTGATCGCCGGGCAGATGGACCAGCGGAGGCAGGGAGGCGATCACGGCACGGGATGGCTGCGACGCGGCCGCGGAGCCGCATGCCGCCAGGAGAGGAACGAGCAGAATGGCGAGCAGCATCGGGGCGAGCGTGCGATGTGCTGCACGTGAGCGAGACTTCAAGAGCGACACAGCGGGTGTACCTTTCACTTGGGAGCAATCTGGGAGATCGGGAGAAAAACCTTCGGGCCGCTGTCGTGGCGCTGAAACAACAGGTTGAGGTCGAGGCTGTTTCCTTCTGGTACGAGACGGAGCCGGTCGGCATCATCGACCAGCCGGGCTTCCTGAACCTTGCTCTGGTGGCGACTACCAGTCTGGACCCGCCGGAGCTTCTCAAGCTGGTGAAGCGCATTGAGGAGCAGATTGGGCGGAGACCCACCTATCGGTGGGGACCGCGACTGATCGATATAGATATTCTCCTCTATGCGGACCGTGTAGTCGAAGGGCTGGACCTCACGATTCCACATCGCGAGCTAGCGCACCGCGCCTTTGCGCTGGTCCCCCTGGCCGAAATCGACCCACAGGCCTTCCACCCGGTGCTTCACAAGACCGTACAAGAACTGATGGATGCCGCAGCCACGGGGGGTGTGCGGCGAATACGGCCGTTTGAAGAATCGCCATACACTGAACTTCATCAATAGAGTCACAAAGGAGGCAACGCCGGTGCGCATCATCTGTATCCATGGCGCGGGGGAATCGAGCGCGCTGTGGCAACCGGTTGTCGATCAGCTGACTGAAGCCATCGCTCTCGATCTGCCGGGCCACGGCGGACAAGGTGGCCGTGGCGAGAACACGGTTGAAGGCTACGCGCAGTGGCTAGCCGGCCACATTGAGGGAGACGAACCGGTGGTGCTCGCCGGCCACTCGCTGGGCGGGGCCATTGCCCTGCGCCTGGCGCTGCAACCTCAGCGTCCTGCCTGGCTCGCCGCTTTGGCGCTGGTCGGGAGCGGCGCCAGGCTGCGCGTCTCGCCCGACATCCTCCATCTGCTTCGTACCGACTTCGCGGCTGCCGGCGATTTGCTATACGAGTGGGCGGCCGGTGACAAGAGCGTCGCCGGGCTACGCGAAACGTTCGACACCGCCATGAGTCAGGCGGGTCCAGGCATCACCGAGGGGGATTACCTGGCCGCCGACGGGTTTGACGCCATGGACGTCGTGCGAGAGATCGACCTGCCGGCCCTGGCCATCGTGGGGAGCGAGGATCGCATGACACCGCCCAAATACGCGCGCTACCTCCGCGATACGATACCGAACTGCCGGCTGGTTGAGATCGAAGGAGCGGGCCATCTGGTACCACTTGAGCGACCCACGCAGACCGCCCATGCCATACAAGAATTTGTTGCCGAGCTGAGTAAGCGGTCCGGCCGGCTTGACTCAAACCGCCAGGTACGATAATCTACCTGCAGATGAGCAGGGACCAAGCAACGTGCTAGGCATGCGGCGCATCCAGGGTGCGGCCTGCATAACAGCCATACTCGTAGCGGCCGTGACCAACGGATCGAGCCTGGCGGTATCGTCGTCTCAGCGCCAGGCAGCGGCGCTACCGGCGGGTTCACAGCCCGGCAAGGTGCTGTCGACGCATCGACTCCCAGCAGCGCGGCATAGACACGTAGTGCACGGTCGCGTCTCGACCGCCGGCCATCCTCTCTCTGCCGCCAGCACCGTGCTGGCGTACGCACCGCCGCCCATCCAGGCCCGCGCTGCCTTTCTGGTGGACATGCAGACCGGGAAGGTGCTGTATGAGAAGAACCCAGACCAGCGGCTGGCCATGGCCAGCACCACCAAGATTACGACCGCGGTCGTTGCCTTGCAGCACGCCCGACTCGATTCGCTGGTACGCGCGTCGCATCGAGCCGCTACGATCGGTGAATCAACCATGGTCTTGCAAGAGGGCGAACGATTGACCGTGCGCCAACTGCTGTATGGTCTGCTGCTCAACTCGGCCAACGACGCCGCCATCACTCTGGCCGAGCACGTGGCTGGGAACGAGCCGCGTTTCGTGGCCATGATGAACGAGCTGGCTCGCCTGCTCCACATGCATAACACGCACTATGTCACCTCACATGGTCTGGACGCGCCTGGCCATTATTCTTCGGCTCGGGATCTTGCCACCATCGCAATCTATGCCATGCGCGACCCGACCTTCCGGCGCATCGTATCGACCATCACCTATCACATTTCGGCCACGCGACATAATAGCGAGCACTGGCTGGCCAGCATCAACCGGGTCATGTACTGGTTTCCGGGTGTGGATGGCGTAAAACCCGGTCAAACCGACAACTCAGGTCTGTGCCAGGTGGTGTCGGCCTGGCGAAACGGCCATCACCTGATGGCGGTGCTGCTGGATACACCAACCCTGGTCACCGATATTCGTAATCTCCTGAACTATGGCGGGCGCGACTTTCAGTGGGTGCAAGCGCCAGCCTGGTGGGACAGCCCGGCCAACAGCATCGCGGGTGGTAGCGGAGCGCACAGGTGGTTGTACTTCCTCGGCGCCGGGCACTACCTCCGCGGCCTCTTCCTCGACTACTTCAACACCCACGGCAGCCTTCGCGCCCTGGGCTTTCCACGCACCGAAGCGATCCACGTCGCGGATCAGCGGGTCCAGTTCTTCCAGGGCGGCGAGCTGGTCTACGATCCCGTGCATCGTTCGGTCTTCCCCCAACCGGTGATCACCATCACACCACCGCGCGGCGCCATGCGCACCCTTCTCTTTCATCCCCGCATCCCGGTGGCAACGCTGTTTCGGAATCTCTACACCGAGCTGGGCGGAGCGGGCGTACTGGGCACGCCACTCTCCGGCCTTGAATGGCGATGGGGCCGGTACCTGCAGCTCTATCAGTACGGCGTGCTCATGCTCAACACTGGTATCGCGATGGTCATGCCGTCTGGAGACGCGCTCTTGCGCGCCCGCGGCTGGCTTCCCGCCGTGGGCGCCTCAGACGCCTTTCCCCTGGGAATGAGCAGAGCGCCCCTGCCCATCGTGTCCGCGGTGACAGGAGAGCCAACCAAGGGCCGGTCGTCGTCACATCACCGCCGGCGACGTGGTAAGCATCATAGGTAGCATTGTCTCTTTCGGCAGGTAGACGCGTGCGGATTTCCTGTGGCGGGCTGACGTAGCTCGGTTAGGCCGCTACCGCGGCGCCGTAAACACGGTGGTGACGCTTGAACTCCTCTCATGTGAAAGTGTCGCGCATCCTACGTGTGCCATCTCCAAATTCTCATTAGGATGCGTCAACAGATTCGATGAACGCGACCAGGCCGCGCTACGGTGGTCGAAATGCCCAATGACATCGGAAAGATCGGGAACGCGGTCCGGCTAGCGAAAGAGGCGAGACAAGCGGTCACGCAATTCCCCGACTATCCACCCTGCTGCGAAGACGTAGATCATCCTGAATGGGAAGTGCATGACGCGTTTCGACGCCAATCGTTCGATGTCCGATACCACCAAATCGAGGTCGGCAACCAGTTGTGGGCTCGTCCCCGAAGTCCGAAAGGCTTCAACCAGGGCGCGATAGTACCAGAGAGTGCCGTCCTTGCCGCCGGTGAAACGGTCCCATAGCTGGTCGCCCACCCAGCGGTAGTCGCTCAGGATGGCACGAGCATTGTGCAGTTTATCCGAGGCCGAGACCAGCTGGATCGACGGGGACGCGGAGTAAATGTGCGCGATGTACGCCTCCTTCCGCTTCCTCCAGGGTGGTTTGGGAATTTCATCAGTATCGGAACAACCCCACACGATGTTTGCCACCGTTGAGCCAAAGCGGCGGCGGATGTGGTTCAACGTTTTCTCGCCACCCTGGTCCTCAACCGCGTCGTGCAGGAGGGCCGCAATAGCCTCGTCCTCATTCGCGCCGTGGTCCAGGGCAATACTCGCGACACCGAGCAGATGTGCGATGTACGGGATGTCCGAGCCCTTCCGCGTTTGCGTCGCATGCAGGCGCGTCGCCAGAGTCAATGCTTTTTCGAACTGGGCCGTAAGCGCCATCGACCTTTCTCCTCTTCCGAATGGAGGGTGATTTATCGTTATTTGAGGTATACCTAATCGAACATATCTGGTATTGGCTCCATGCGGTTCTAACCGCGAAACAGTGATACAGCCGGGCGACGCAAGCAATCCATGCGCTCTATACAGTAATGAATTCAGGGAGTATTTTCTCATGGAAACCGAACGAGAGGAAGACCGCGAGTTGAAGAAGACCGGGAAAGACCCCGGCGCAAAGCATGTCGCGTGGCTGAACCCAAACGACCCGGAGGGCGCGTACGCCGCGATGATGGCGCTGCTCGACGACAAGAAGAAGCGCGACCGCAAAGAAGTCACGACGCAGGACACACAACAGCAGGAGGACGCGCGGACGCCGTAATACGGCACGACTCGAGGTGCAACGCACCAGCCGGACTGAGTACTGCGCCGCCTGACAACCGTGCCCAGCCTACAACCACACTACCCACTACCACGAGGGGAGGTGAGACCGGTATGACGCATGAACCGTTGCATATTGATTTCGACCAGTTCCTGGCCGATCCACACGAAGTCTTTGAGCAGGTTCGCCTGCGAGGCGGTCCGGTACTGGTTGAGCACGATGGCGAGACCTATCGCGTAGAGCAGGAATTCTCGCTCGGTCCCTGGACGGACGACGTGGAAGGGGCACGACGTGGGCTACATCGCTCAGTTGGCGCTCTCGCCGGTGTCGATATAGACGACTTGCTCGCTGATCTCCGGAGCCAGCGCGGACAGGACAGTGGCGGTCGGCCCGAATAGGGTATGCCGTATCTGCTCGACTCTGATCAATGTATCGCTGCGCTTGTCGATCTGGCGGAGAGGGTGGCTCTCATTGAGGCGTTGCTCGCTGACGGGTGTGCTAATCAGTATCATCACCTACATGGAGGTTTACCAGGGCATTCTTCGTAGTCCTGATCCAGATCGTGCAGGGGCACAGTGCACCTGATCACATGACAGGTAACGTTTTGGGAAGCCGATTTCCCGCGCGCTCCCGCGCTTCGTGCTAAACTCGCGCACCCTTGACCCGCAGGACAACAAGGCGACGGAGGAGCCCGAAAAGCGTGATGAACGAGTCTCACCTGCCCCAAGCCGACCCGGGCACCCCGCCGGCGGAGCCGGCTCGGGTGGCCCTCAAGGCCTACTACCTCAACCATTTCCGCCGCAACCGCGCGGCCATCCTCGAGGCTGCCGACCTGAGCTTGGACCGGCCGATCAAGGGATGCCCTGGCTGGGACGTCGCCGCCGTGACCGCCCATATGGGCCGCGTCTATACCTTCTGGCTGAAGTGGGTGCGCGAGCGGCCGCGAGGCTTCAGCCGGGAAGCCTTCAAAGAGGTGGCCGCGGATCGTGATGCCAGGCTGCCCGGATACACCGCCTGGGACAAGGCCGGCTTCCCCAAAGAATCGCGGCCCGACGGCATTGTGGCCTTCACTCGCCAAGCTGGCGATGAGCTCGACACCGCCCTCGTCGATCTCGAACCCGAGGAGACCGTCTGGACGTTCGTCCCGCCTAGCCAGACCGGTGCCTTCGTCTTCCGCCGCCTTGCCATGGAGACCACTGTCCACCGCTGGGACGCCGAGGACGCCCATGGCATCGCCCGTCCCATCGACGAAGCCCTGGCCCGCGACGGCATCGACGAGATGCTCATGATGTTCCGCGAGGATCCCGCGTACGAAAATAACAAGGATCGCCGCCACGGCCAGAAGATCCTCCTCCGCGAGGGACCCAGAGGGTACCCCGGACCCGACCGCTGGCTCGTTTCTTTCGACAATTCCGGCATCGCCGCCTCTCCAGACGAAGGCCCAGCCGATGTAACCGTCGCGGGCAACGCCTCCGACCTGTGGCTCTTCATCATGGGCCGCCGCTCTCCCGAGGAGATGCAAATCGAGGGCGACAAAGACCTGGCTGCGTCATGGGGCGACCTCGCCGGAAGGTTCTGATCTCTCACCCTCATGACCAGCGCCGGCATTCGATTGGTCTCGGGGATTATTCCCGGCAGCAACCTCGACACCCCTAGCCTGAATTATTCACGAAGCGGTGAGGACGGTCGGCAAGGACGTGCCAGAGGGGTTCACCGGGATGACTGGAGGCGAGGTGCAGGCCGGTGACGCGTCGCTGAACCCGACCACCGATCTTGATGAGGTGCAGGCACAGTTGCAGGAGTTCCTGCGCGGCATCCGCATCATTCCTCTTACCACGCTCGTTTCTGAGCGCTGCGCCGCGCTGCGGCAGCAGTTGAAAGAGCAGGGCCGCCGAGTCAACTCACGGGCGCTCGGCTTGATCAATGCGGCCACGGCCGTGACGTACCAGCTGATCCTGGTTACCCGCAACACTGCGGACTACGCAGATATCTCCCGGCTCCAACGCTACGACTGGCATGGGCTGAAACGGCCGAAGGACTAGGACTAACCGAAGAAGTAAGCCGCACCCTGCGCTATCTGTGTCATCGATAGAGCGGGGTGAAGCGGCGTTAGATCGACGCCAGCGGACGAAACCCTACGGGGTGAAGTCGCTAACTCTGTGAAAGTCTGCAGGAAATTGGCCAGACTCGGGATGGATGCACGTAGGAGGGTCACCTACGGGCGAACATGCTACAAGGCGTCGGAGGAGGTGCTTTGCTTATTCTCCATTTGGCGTCCTGGTGCCGAACACCATGTACAATTTGGGTTCATGCCCCTATAGCTCAGGTGGATAGAGCAGCGGTTTCCTAAACCGTGCGCCCCCGTTCGAGTCGGGGTAGGGGTACCAACTTTTTCGCCATTTGGCTGCGGCCGTCAGGGAGGTTCCCCCGATTTATCCGAATCTTCGTGTCGTCGACGTTTCGCAGCACTATGGCAGCCCGACGTCTATCAGTTACGTCGATCCCTGTGCTGGTGGTCGAGCGTGATGTCGGTCATGGTACAGCGGAAGAATCGTAGCTATGTCTACACTGGGAGTCGGTGCTAACACCGGCTTTGCCATACTGCGAGGAGAATCACTCATGCCCATCTCGACCGCTGGCTTCGCTCACGTCCGCCTGACGGTGACAGACATCGCCCGATCGCGGGCCTTCTACGACGACCTCTTTGCCTTTCCGGTCGCCTTTGAGGTACCGGCCAATGCTGATGACACCACCCGTGAGTCTCTCGGCTTCCTCTACGGCGGGGTGATCTACCACGTCGGCTCGAGTCTCTTTGGCCTCCGACCCGTTGCACCACGGACGGACCGCTTCGACGAGAACCGCGTCGGTCTCGACCATCTCAGCTTCTCAGTCGCCAGCCGTGCCGAACTTGAAGCGACTGCCACCTTACTCGACGATCGCGGCATTCCCCACGGAGGAATCAAGGACATCGGAGCTGGCTTCATCCTAGAATTCCGGGACCCGGACGGCATTGCGCTGGAATTGTCCGCGCCGGCTGCATAGCCATAGCGGTAGCTGCGCTCGGAAACTGCTAGGCCTGCGGTCTTAGGAGGGCTCGGTTCCAAAATGGCTGCGCGGACGCGCCGTACACACGAAAGGTAGTTGGCTATGCGTTCAACTTTCACATGCCGTACACTGCAATACTCGATCCGGATGATCGGGAGCGCCCTGGCTGTTCTGGGACTGCTCGTTCCAACGGTCTATGCCCGTAATCTGCAAGCCGTGCAGCGCGTCTCCACCCACCAGCTGATAGCGATGGATGGGGCGTCGTTGCCATCGCTGAATATCCAACTTGGGGATCTCCGTTCCGGCTATACAAGGCAAGTCGGGACTCCGGAGTGCCAGCATTATCTGTCTCCGCAACAGGTCGGCATGAGCGTCCAGTTGCCGGCTTCAAGTATCAAACAGCATGGATGGAACCTTGCCTATGGCGTCTGCTATCAGCGAGCGAATAGCATCTCCATCGTCAGCGACATAGATCGTTTCAACGGCTCCCAAGGAGCACAGTGGTTCTATAGGGCAAGCGTGTACGCGATGCTTGGCGGAGCGGGAATTAACCACAAGGCTTCCCTAACGCCGAAGCTTGGTGATCGCGCCCAAGCATTCGTTGGCGTCGGTGAAGGACCCGGCGATTACTTCATCATCTTCCAGCATGGGCGCTACGTTGTGTCGGTCTTCATCACACCAAAACACGAAGCGCAGACGAATGCTCTAGCACAGCTAATCGACTTCCGGATCAATCAGCGGGGGTAATAGCATCCGGCTCCTATGGCTCGGGCCGAACCAGTGAGGTAAAGTCGAACGAGGAGCGAGCAGATCGGGCTAACCAGGAGGCAATCTCACGCCTCCATAAGCCTGCGAAGGTCTTGTGCGAAGCTGACGCTCATGCGATACCGCTCCAGGCCGTGCTCATCACGCCGGCGACGATAGGCGTTCAGCGCCTCGTCCTCGCCCATCTCACCTTGCCACCACAAGATCAGCGACTGCGCCAGCGCTCGCGCATGAACGCCGGCGCAATCCATGCCAAATCCCTTCCAGGGATCCTGATGCAGAGAAGCATCCCCCACCAGCGCCCAGCCGGGGCCGTGCGGCGCGCGGACGTAGTTGGGTTCCGGACCCGTGCCGAGCCAACCGCTTTCCATGACCGCGGCATGCCAACGGGGTGCGAGACCCTGGTGTCGATCCAGGAGGGTTGAAAGGCGCACCGCGCGACTCTCCCGTGTCAGGCCGAGTGTGCTGTATTCCTCAAGATTGATGGAGAGCGCTATACAAGTGACACCTCCCTCGCTGGGAAAGACATAGGCAAGCTCATCACCGAGCAGGGAGAACTCCGGGCCATCCGGCATCTCACCCTCACGAGCGGCAAACCCTCGAACGTAGCAGTAGTACAGGGCGCGCGTCGGCCGGTCCCAGCACTCGTTCGGCGCCTCCACCGCACGAGCGATACTCGAATGCCGCCCATCGGCTCCGATCACGATTCGTGCCCGGATCGTGCGCTGACCGTCCGGACCAACCAGCCGTGCGCCGATGACACGATTCCCCTCCCAATCGAGGTCAGTCACTCGGGTTCGCTGGAGCAGCGCGACAGACCGGGACATCGTGGCACGGCGCACCATCAAGTCGTCGAGTGCTGTGCGCCGGACTGAAAGGCAAAAGCCAATCTCTCCCGGTTCCTGCGGTGGTTCCGTCTGGTACGTCGCGGCGCCATCCACATATCGGTACTGCCGAACGAGCCGAGGAGTACCAAGGGCCAGTGCGTCATCCAGTCACAGCCAGATCGTGCAGGACCGAGACCAATCCTGTTCCGCGGAAGGAGTGCGTCGAGAGCGCGGGACTGGGAAAGGCGGCTCGATCGGTGAGCAGTACGCGGTAGCCGGCATCCCCCAGAAACGCCGCCACGGTCGCACCCGCGACTCGCGCCCTCACGATGAGGGCATCATACTGGTCCACATCCCAAAGAGGCATACGATTCCTTCTCCTGAAACTGGAGCCTTCAGAGTGGCGGGGGTCGCCCTGCACTGTGGCAGCGGTTCGCCTCAGTAGCAGCACGGATGGGATGACGACGGGAGCCCAGAGCACGTGTTCTACTCCATGGCCTGATGCATGTATGGCATAAGGATTGCACAATGAATGAGGAATAGACCGAGATGGCAGAGGAGGAATCATCGTGGGTGACGAGTTGACCAAGGGCGACCAGGTGGAGTGGAACACCTCCCAGGGCAAGACCCGTGGCAAAGTGGCGAAGAAACTGACCTCGGAGACCGACGTGAAGGGCCACCATGTTGCCGCGACGGAAGATAATCCGGAATTCCTGGTGAAAAGCGATAAATCGGGCGCCCAGGCGGCACACAAGCCTGAGTCGCTGAAGAAAGTCGATACGGGTGGATGAGCGCATAACCCGCCTCAATGGACGGTCCGTCGTCCCGGGACAGGCTGTAGTGTACTGGATGCAACGCTCGCAGCGGAGCGCCTCGAACCTGGCGCTCAACGAAGCGATTACATGGGCCAACGAGTTGGGACAGCCGGTGGTGTGTTACTTCGGCCTGGACGATTCGTACCCTCAAACGACCGCACGTGACTACCGCTTCGTGTTGGAAGGGCTGCAGGATGTAGCGCAGGGGCTGCGGGAGCGGAATGTGGGACTGGTGGTTCGGCGGGAGCGGAGCGTACCGGGCATCGTTCGTCTGGCCGGCGAGCTGAAGGCCTCGCTGATCCTGACCGACGAATCGCATCTGCGACTGGGGCGCCGGCGTCGTAAGCAGGCAGCCTTGCTGCTCGAAGATTTCGATATTCCGCTGTGGTCCGTTGATAACGATGTGGTGGTACCGGTGCGTGTCATTGGCCGGGAACAGTACGCAGCCCGTACCATCCGTCCCCGGCTGCATCGATTGCGCGACCAGTATCTACACCCGATTCTCAATCCGTCCGCGGTGGCGGCGCCTCCACAGGTCGAGTCCGCGGTGGATTTGAAGAACCTCGACGGAACTCTTGCTGTTCTACAGGTCGACCGAAGGCTAGAACGCAGCGCCCTCTATGTGGGCGGTGAACGAGCCGCTCAACAGACATTGGAGCGATTCGTCACCGAGCTGTTGGTCCGCTACCACACGCATCGGAATGATGCATCGGTGGACGTCACGTCGAATCTTTCGCCGTATTTCCACTTTGGCCACATGGACCCCTGGACAGCGGCCTTAACGGTTGGCAGGGCCGACGTACCGAGGGAAGCAAAGGAAAGTTTCCTGGAAGAGCTGCTGGTGCGGCGGGAGTTGGCAAGCAACTTCACCTTTTACAACGAGCAGTACGACACGCTGGCCGGACTACCGGAGTGGGCACGTGCAACGCTGCAAGAGCATGCGAGCGACGAGCGAGAGCAGGTGTACACCCTGACGGAGTTGGCCGAGGCGCGCACCGGTGATGACCTGTGGAATGCGGGCCAGCAGGAGCTTTTGCTGACCGGATCGATGCACGGTTGGGTACGCATGTACTGGGGCAAGCGCATCTTGGAGTGGACGCGCACGCCTGCGACTGCACTAGCGCACACGCTCCATCTGAACAACCTGTATGCACTGGACGGCCGCGACCCGGTTTCGTTCGCTAATATCCTCTGGTGCTATGGGAAGCACGACCGTCCCTGGCCGCGTCGCCCGATTTTCGGCACGGTCCGAAGCATGACACGGTCAGGGGCAGAACGGAAGTTTGATGTTGCCAGGTACATCGAGCGCGTTGGCGCGCTCAAGGAGGTGCCCCCCCCAAGCTCCAGGTCGTGATGGCATGTAGCAGGACTGCTCGGAATTGACATTATTAGGACTGATGTTCTAATCATAGGTGGGCTACGCCACGGACATCCTATTGCACCGCGCGGAGTCATCTCTTTACGGGGAGCTTGCCATGTCCTGCCCCTCCGCCCGTGTCCCACTCGCCCGTCCCGACCGAGAGGCACAATTGGAGGCCGTGCTGCGGGAACTGGAGCGCCGCTTTGGCCCCTGGATGGTCTATCGCCTGCGCGATGCCCGACCCGTGGTCGGAGAGCGTGCTCTCTCCCTTGGCGCCCTCTCCCTCGATCTCGCTACTGGCATCGATGGCGCCCCCCGAGGCCGCATCACCGAACTGCTCGGCCCCGCCAGCTCCGGCAAGAGCACCCTCGCTTTCCAGCTTCTCGCCAGCGCGCAGCGGCGCGGCGAGTTCGTGACCTATATCGACACCGCCCACCAGGCGAACGCCGAGCAGATGGTGTGTTGCGGTGTCAGCCTCTCGGATCTCCTCCTCGCTCTCCCCGAGAATCCGACCGAGGCGCTGGAGATTGCCGCCCTTCTGGTCCAGAGCGGCGGATTGGGCTGCATCGTGCTTGGACCGACCGCCAACATCGGCAGCGACCCACGCCCCACCTGGCCATCGTCGCAGCTCGCCATGCTCAATGCGATCATGTCGGCGGCGCCGACGGCGGTGGTATTTGTCTCCGATGCCGGCGCGCGCTCGGCCAGCGCTGCGCTGCGCCACTTCGCCTCTCTGCGCCTTGGGGTCAGCCCGCTGCATCCGTTGCTCCATTCGTCCGGCGACCTGCTGGGGCTGCGGATTCGGGTGCAGGTCCTCAAAAACAAGCTCGCGTCGCCCGGTCGTGAGGCCGAGCTTGATCTGCGTCGGGATCGAGGGATCCATCGTGAAGCCGATCTGGCCGATCTGGGAGGCGCCGCGGGCGTGCTGCTGGCCGAGACCATGGGCCTGCGATTTGGAGATCGCCTCCTGGGACGTGGCAGAGAGCGGGCGATTGCGGCCCTGGAGGCCGATCCGGCGCTGGCCCAAGAGCTAGAAATGGAGATTCGCCGGGTGTTGGCGTGATGCCGCGGCTCGGATACCTCTGCCTCCCCCACTTACCGGCACAACGCGCCCTCCTGGCCCATCCGGCGCTGGCCGATCATCCGCTCATCGTGGCCGGCGACCAGGTGATCGACGCCAGTGCCGCCTGTCTGGCGGCGGGCGTTCGACCCGGCATGGATGTGCGCCAGGCCAGCGAGCTGGCGCCGGCCGCCGCCATCCGGCCGGCGGCGCCCGATCAGGATGTCGAACTCTTCGAGCGCGCCCTGACCATCCTGGGGCGATCGAGCGACGGTATCGAGCCGGATGGACTGGATGGAGCCTGGTTCCGCCCCGCCGGTCTAGAGAACCCATACCGCGTCGGCGCCGCTGTGATCGATAGTCTCGCCGCCGCAATCGGCCTCCAGGCTCACCTTGGCATCGGACCGGGGAGGTTTGTGACCCGGGTCGCCGCTGGTCGAACCGCGCTGGGAACCGTCATGGCCATTGGAGACGACGAGGCAGTGTCGTATCTGGCGCCCCTACCGCTCGCGCTCCTGCCGCTGTCCCCCTCCACGGTTGAACGCTTGCGCCTGCTGGGGATCGCGACCATGGGCCAGTTCGCCGCGTTGCCGGCGCTCTCTCTGCAGCGGCGCTTCGGCCGCGAGGCGGTCTTCGCCCATCGCCTGGCGCAGGGGGAGGACGACACGCCGATCTCTCCCCGCCGGGACCCTCCGGTCATAGCGTTGCGACACAGCTTCGAGCAGCCGATCGAGGATCGTACCACCCTGGATGCGGCAGCTGGAGCGCTCCTGGAGCGATTGTGCCGGCAGTTGGAGGAGACAGGGCAAGTCTGCCGCTCTCTCCGGCTGCAGGCCACCCAGGAGGATGATCGAGTGGTCGAACGGCGCGCCGCTCTACGGCGGGAGAGCAACGATGCCGCCACCATGCTCCCGGTGCTCCATTCTCTGACCAACGGCCTGGCGCCGGACCGGCCGGTGGCGGCCATCCGGCTCCAGCTGGAGGCGCTGAGGCCGCTACGTTTTGCCCAGGGCACGCTGTTCGAGGAACCGCCGGCCGAGCGACAGGAGAGGGTGCGGGGAGCACTTACGGAGGTGGCCCGACGGTATCGGGGCCGGCTACGGCGTGTGGCCCCGAGCCAGACGCCCCACAGTCTCCTTGAGGAGCGACGCCTGCTCCTCCTCCCCTACTATTCCGATGATCCGACATCCCCAGCGCAGCTTGAGGTGCAGCCGGCCATCCGCCCCCAGCCCATCCATCTCAGCCAGCGAGGAGGACGGTGGTACGCCACGGCGCCGGGCTGGCGGGACGAGATCGTGGCACTGCACGGATGCTGGGAGGCCGATGAGTGGTGGCCGGAGGAGACGCGGCGGACGTACTATCGCGTGCGCACCCGGAGCGGCATAATCGCGGTTCTGGCCGCCGATCGCCGGCAGCGGCGCTGGTTCCTGGTGGAGCGGGTAGATTGAGTCTGCCGGTCCCGCTCCATGTCCACAGTCACTTCTCCTTGCTGCGTGGTGCATCCAGCGTCGAAGCGCTGGTGACCCGAGCGGCTGAGCTGGGGTACCAGTCCCTGGCCCTGACCGATCGCGACGCCCTCTATGGCGCGATCCAGTTCAGCACGGCCTGCCGGGCGGCCGGTTTGACGCCCATCATCGGCTCGGAGATCACCCTGGCCGCCGGCCACCACCTGACCCTTCTGGCCGAAAACGAGGCTGGCTACGCTAATCTCTGCCGTCTGCTGACCACCGCCCATCACGGCCGGCCCAAAGGCGAGGCCGCGCTGCCCTTCGAGGCGCTGCCAGAGTATGCCGAGGGGCTCATCGCCCTTTCCGGGCCGCGCACCGGCGAGATCCCCTCCCTGCTGCTGGCGGGGCGACGAGTCGAGGCTATAGTCGCCGCCGACCGCTACCGTGCGGCCTTCGGGGATCGGTTCTACCTGGAGATTCAGAACCACCACCTCCCGGATGACGCCTGGCTCATGGCGGAGCTTGCCGCGCTGGGCGAATGCCGCAAGCTCCCAGTGGTGGCCACCACCGATATCCACTACGCTCGGCTCGAGCAGCGCATGCTGCAGGATATCTTGACCTGCATCCGCACCAAGACCACGATGGCCGTGCCCTCGGCTGAGAAGCTCCCAAACGGCCACTTTGGCATGAAGTCCCCGGATGAGCTTCGCCGGCTCTTCCGGCGCTACCCGGATGCTCTGGCCCGGACGGGGGAGCTGGCCGCACGCTGCGGTGTCTCTCTCGATTTCAGTGGCGCCCGCTTCCCGCAGCTCGACCTCCCCGCTGGCGAATCCCCCGATGCTGCCCTGCGTCGCCTCTGCTTCGAGGGAGCGCGCCGGCGCTACCGCCTCCTCGCCGAGCGGGTGGTGCGACAGCTGGAGCACGAGCTCGCGGTGGTTGGTCAGACCGGTCTGGCGGCATTCTTCCTGATCGCGGCCGACGTGGCCCGACGATTCAACGGTCGCTGCCGCGGTTCCGCCGCCGGCTCGCTGCTGGTCTACTGCCTGGGGATTAGCGCCGTTGATCCGCTCGACTACGGCATGTTGTTCGAGCGCTTCATCAACCCCGAACGCCCCACCATGCCGGATATTGATATTGATTTCTCAGAGTGGGATCGCGAGGCGGCCATCGCCTACATCTACCAGCGCTACGGCGCCGAGCACGCCGCCATGGTCTGCAACTATGTCCGCTACCGGGCGCGTCTGGCGATCCGCGACGTCGGCAAGGCGCTTGGCATGCCCGGCGACTTCATCGACCGCCTGGCCAAGTCGCTGGACCACCACGCCAGTGGGGCCGAGCTGGCCGGGCAGATCGCTGCCGTGGGGGAGCAAATGACTGATGAAGGTCAGCCCTGGCCACTCCTTACTCAGCTCTGTCAGGAGATCGACGACTGTCCCCGCCATCTCAGTGTCCATGTCGGTGGCATGCTCATCACCGGCCGTCCTTTGATCGAACTCTTCGCGCTCGAGCCGGCTCGCAAAGCGGGGATCGTCGTCGTTGGCGCTGATAAAGAGGATGTCGAGGACAGTGGCCTGGGGAAGCTGGATCTCCTCTGCCTCCGTGCCCTGTCGGTGATCCAGGAGGCTCAGGTGCTGGAGCGGACGCGGGGCGTCCCGCTCGCCCTGGAGGAGATCGACCTGGAGGAGCCGGCCATCTACCGCATGCTGACCGAGGCCGATACCATGGGGGTCTCGCAGGTGGAGAGCCGCGCCCAGATGCAGAGCGTGGTCCGTACCCGTCCCACCTGCTTCCGGGATCTGATCAATCAGTGCGCCATCATCCGGCCGGGTCCCATCGTCGCCGGGATGGTCCATCCCTACAATCGGCGGCGGCTGGGGTTGGAATCCGTTGAGTATCCCCACCCACTCCTGGCGCCGATCTTGCGCGACACGTTGGGGATCTTCCTCTTTCAGGAACAGATCATCCTGGCCGTCATTGCGCTCACCGGTTGCTCGGCCGGGGAGGCCGACAAGTTCCGCCGAGCCATGGGATCGCACCGTTCCCGGGAGGCGATGGAGAAGCTCAAGCCCTGGTTCCTGGAGCGGACGCAAGCAAACGGCATCGAGCAGACCATCGCCGGTGAGGTGTTCCGGCAGGTTGCCGGCTTCGCGGAGTTCGGGTTCTGCCGCTCGCACAGCGCGGCCCTGGCGCGCATCGCCTACGAGGGTATGTATCTCAAGCGATATCACCCTGCAGCCTTCGCCGCCGCCCTGTTGAGCAATCAGCCGCTCGGCTTCTACCCGGTCGAGGTCCTGGTCTGGGATGCCCGGCGCCACGGCGTCCGCTTTCTGCCTGTCGACATCGATCAGAGCGGGGCGCGCTGCACGCTTGAGGGGGATCCACCCATGGTCCGGCTGGGCTTCGAGCAGGTGCGCGGGGTGGGACATGAGCGGGCCAGGCAGATCGTGGCCGAGCGAGAGGTGGGAGGGGCGTACCGGTCCCTGCGCGACTTCCTCGATCGGGTCGGCCTGAGCGGGAAGTCGGTTGAGGGTTTGATCCTGACCGGGGCCTTCGACCGGCTGGAAGGCTCACGTCCCGAGCAGCTCTGGGAGCTGTATGGGCATCGCGTCCGTGGACCCCAGAGCGAGCTGGGGCTCGTCGAACCGGAGCTGCGGGTGGCGTTTCCCCAGCGCTCCGACCACGAGCAAACGCTGCTGGATCATCATCTGTTGGGCTTCAGCGTGCGTTTCCATCTGGTCGAACAGTATCGCCGCCGATTGCGTTCCCTGGGCGTCGTCGCCAGCCATCAACTCGCCGCTTGGCCGGTGGAGCGGGAGGTTCGCGTCGGCGGCCTGGTGGTCTGCCGTCAGCGACCACGCACGGCCAAGGGGTATCTGTTCCTCACCCTGGAGGATGAGCGCGGGCTCATGAACATCATCGTCCGCCCCCAGGTCTATGATCAGTACCGGGACACCCTCCGGCAGCATCCGCTCCTGGCCGTCGCCGGCCGGCTACAGCGATCGTTCGGGACGGTAAACGTGCTGGCCGAGCGGGTGCTTGCGCTTGACCCGGCGATCCCCGATGGCGCCAGGGATGCAACCACGGCGCCTGTCGCCGCCGCTATCCGATCTCATGATTTCCATTGAAGACCGCGCCTATTCGATTGATCGTCCCACCGGCGGCCAACTTCTACCGCCGCCTCGTTGGCCGATCTCAGCCGATCAGCTCTTCGCGCTTCTCCTCCTCGTAGAGGTGCTCCACGACGAACTCCTTGAGCTGCGTCTGATACCCCTTGTGGCGGCGGTGCGCCAGTGCCTTCATCCGCTGCAGGGTTGAGTCGTCGAAGCGAACCGCAACCGATCTTGTGCGCGACCGCAGTGGGGGCAGGTCCTCCTCAGGGGTGGCGGGGAGCGCGGTCCACAGCGTGCCGCTGAGAGCGTGCGTCTGCCAATATGCGGCTTCCTCCCGCTCCGAGTTGAACCGAGGGACCTCCTCCAGGCTGCTAATCGTCGTCATCGGCTCCGTGGTCGTGCTCTTGGATATGGTTCACTTCCTTTGGGCGAGAGCGAGAGCCCACGAGGAAGGCGACGGCCTGGTGGGAGTGCTGGCTGTGACGAAGGCGAACCAGCCAGCCGCCGTGGTCGATGTCCAGTGGATTTCCTACCGCCGGACGGGTAGGCGCACGGGAATACCATATCGAGCGAAAACAGCGAGACCGGGGGCGCCGACGCGACAGATCAGGGATGTGTACGGGCCGGGAATGCTGTCGAAGACAAAGAGGGCAGGGGCGGTTCCGTACGCTGGATAAAACCGTGCAAATTGATCGGCTTGGGTGGGATGAACGGCTGCAAGCGGCTTATGGTGCTGCATGTATCGCATCCAGTGAAGCCCCCAGAACATTGCGACCCGCAAGGATGGACGACCCGTCAGCCTGGTATGGATGAGCGACGATGATTCATGAGTGGCGACCATGATCGTCGCGTTGTCGCCCCAATTGCTCACCACCACTGGCTTCACCAGCGGCGCTCCGTAGACCATCATGATCGGGGGTGCCGCGGCGAGAGCAGGGCTGGTGCTGGTAGCGAGTGCGGCCAGGAGGAGCATCCCAAGCAGGATTACACGACGGACGGATTTCCACATGGCAGCTTCCTTTCCTGAGCACTGCGGTCAAGCTCTATACGCTGATTCTACCCCGCTGGACGCCGGTCGGTTCCCTGCTGGGATGGTCCTTGCGGTAACCCGTCACACCGGTGACGACGCGCACGGGTTTGACAAGGGTCAATCGAACACTTATTATGAGTGTAGAGATGACACTCCACATGCAACAGAGCAGTTTCGAGCGCGGCGAGCCCGGCGTCGACATTCTGGTTCGACTCAGTGTCGACCCAGTGCTGTTTACCTTTGTCGGTGAGGCGCTCCATGTCTTGCTGCGCCGCCGCACCTGGCAGCCCTTCATCGGTGTGTGGTCTCTGCCGGGAGGGATTAACGCCGCGGGCGAGCAGCTCAAAGAGACGATGTTGCGGGAATTGCAGCGAATCGGCCTGGGCGATATCTGGGTCGAGCAACTCAAGACCTTCGACCGTCCGCCGCAGTATGTAGACGGCACGCTGACCGTGCCGGGCCGGGACCCGCGTGGCCGGGTGATCTCGGTGGCATACGTGGGGCTGGTATCGCCGGATCGAGCGCTCTTGCCCCCAGATGCGACCGGACTCGCCTGGTTGCCGGTCGATGATCTGCCCGAGTTGGCCTTCGATCATGTCGAGATTGTCCAGTACGCGCTCTGGCGGCTGCGGAACAAGATTCTGTATTCTTCTGTCGCCTTTCAGCTTCTACCGCCCGAGTTCACGCTGACCCAGCTACAAAAGGCGTATGAGCTGGTCTTGGGCGAGCAGCTGGACAAGCGAAACTTTCGACGCAAGGTGCTCGACGCCGGCGTGGTGGTTGAAACGGGCCATTGCACGCAGCAGGGCACGCGCCGGCCGGCCAGGCTCTACCGCTTTGATGATCGCGAGTTCGAATTCCGGTAACTTCTTTCCTCGACCGAACAGTACGCGGTAGAGGCCGCAAAGGACATCACCATGACTGACAATTCCACCTGCACCACCGAGCGCCCAACCGCTGATCCGGTCTCGGCATTTACTTCGCTCGCCGGGCTTGGCCCGCAGACTGTGGGCGCCTACGGACCCGGCGCCAGTTTCGCGGTTCTGCCGCCGCGTCGGGCTGGCATGGGTCGCCAGGAGCCGCTCCCCGCTGAGTACCGCACGCTGCCGGACGATGAGTTGGATCGGCGTATTGGTCAGGCTCGAGCGCATCTGGGTGATCGGCTGGTGATTCTGGGGCATCACTACCAGCGTGATGAAATTATCCGATTCGCCGACTTCCGGGGAGATTCCTTCAAGCTCTCGCAGTTGGCGGCCGAGCGCCATGATGCCGAGTACATCGTCTTTTGCGGCGTGCATTTTATGGCCGAGAGCGCCGATATTCTCAGTGCTCCGCACCAGCAGGTGATTCTGCCCAATCTCACAGCCGGCTGCTCGATGGCCGATATGGCCAACCTGGAGGACGTTGAGGAGTGCTGGGACACTCTTGCTGAGGTGTGCGGAGACCGGACCATTCCTGTTACGTACATGAATTCGGCGGCCGATCTCAAGGCGTTCTGCGGCGAGAACGGCGGCATTGTCTGCACTTCCTCAAACGCTCCCGCGCTGGTCCGGTGGGCTATGGCGCGCGGGCAGCGCGTTCTCTTCTTCCCGGACGAACATCTGGGGCGGAATACGGCCTACCGGCTCGGCATTGGTCCCGAGGTGGTCTGGAACCCTCGCCTGCCGCTGGGGGGCAACACGGTCGAGGCCTTGCGTGCCGCCAAAATCGTTCTCTGGAAGGGCTTCTGCTCGGTCCATGATCGCTTCACCACCGCGCAGATCGCGCAGGCTCGAGTGGACTACCCGGATGTCAGGGTAATAGTCCATCCGGAGTGTCGCCGTGAAGTGGTGGCAGCGGCCGATCTGGACGGCTCGACCGAGGTGATCATTCAGGCCATCGAGGCGGCGCCGCCGGGTACCACGTGGGCCGTGGGAACGGAAGTGAACCTGGTGCGACGTCTGGCCGCTGAACATCCCGATAAGCAGATATTCTGTCTGGACCCGATCGTGTGCCCCTGTTCCACCATGTACCGCATCCATCCCGCCTATCTCTGCTGGGTTCTGGAGAACCTGGTTGAAGGACGGGTGGTGAATCAAGTCTCGGTGGATCCGCGCACTCGCTACTGGTCGCAGGTTGCGCTGGAGCGAATGCTCGAGCTGGGTAATTAAGGTACTGTGATGGATACCAGCTATGACCTGATCGTCGTCGGGAGCGGCATTGCCGGTTTGTATGCCGCCCTCCTGGCCGCCCCCCACCGTCGGGTGCTGTTGGTGACCAAGGGTGCGCTGGAGGAAAGCAATACGCGCTATGCGCAGGGCGGCATCGCCGTGGCTCTGGCCCCCGATGATTCCCCTGAACTGCATCTACGCGATACCATTGCCGCCGGAGACGGTCTGTGCGACGCTCGGCAGGTCACCATTCTCACCCAAGAAGCGCCCGGCTGCATCCTCGATCTGTTGCAGCGAGGCGTGCCTTTTGACCGCGAGGGAGGCGAATTGGCCTGGACCCGGGAGGCGGCACATACCCTGCCGCGTGTGTTGCACGCCGGCGGCGACGCGACCGGAGCCAGCGTCGAACGCACGCTGGCTCTGGCGGTGCGCGCCGCGGGTGTGATCGTGCAGGAGCATGCGCTCTGCACGGCGCTGTTGCAGTCGGGCAGTCGGGTCCACGGAGTAGCGCTTTTACTGGACGATGGCACGATCAGCGAAGTGGGAGCCGGCCAGGTGCTGCTCGCTACCGGCGGCGCGGGACAGTTATTTGCCCGGACCACGAATCCAGCCGTCGCCACCGGGGATGGCCCGGCCATTGCCTTTCGTGCCGGCGCGGAACTGACGGACCTCGAGTTTATGCAGTTTCACCCGACTGCGCTGGTGCTGCCGGGCGCGCCGTCCTTTCTCATTTCCGAGGCGGTGCGTGGTGAAGGCGGCGTGCTACGCGACCACTCGGGCCGTGCCTTCATGGCCGACTATCACCCGGATCGTGAGTTGGCGCCGCGCGACGTCGTGGCGCGGGCCATTCAGACGCAGATGCAGCGCAGCGGAGAGCCCCACGCCTGGCTGGACATGACCCACCTTGAGGAGGAGCGCATTAACCGACGCTTTCCCAGCATCGTTCGCTTCTGCCGTGCGAAAGGGATCGACCCGGTGCGGCAGCCGATCCCGGTGGCGCCGGCGGCACATTACTGGATGGGGGGGATTCGGACCGATAGCTTGGGGCGGACGAGTTTGCCAGGTCTGATGGCCTGCGGCGAGGTGGCCTGCACGGGCGTGCATGGCGCAAACCGCCTCGCCAGCAATTCTCTGCTGGAGGGGCTGGTCTTCGCCCGACGAGCCGTGCAGTGCCTACTCGGCATGGATACCGACGAGAACAGCCTGTCACGCTCTGGCTCGTGGCTGCCGTCCTGGTCGTTCGCAGAGCGATCCATCGGTCAGAGCGTTCCGGAACCGACTCGGACAGCTCTCGCCGCGACCATGTGGACGCAGGCCGGTGTGGTGCGCTCCGCCCAGTCACTGCAGGCCGCCAGGGAAGCCATCGCACAGATGGCTGAGGTGGTGGCCCCGACGCCATCGTCGAGCGTGCTACGCTTCCCGACGCGGGCGGCGTACGAGGCAGCGAATCTTGCGCTCCTGGGTGGTTTATTGGTCGAAGCCGCGCTGGTACGCGAGGAGAGTCGCGGCGCCCATTTCCGCACTGACTTTCCTCACCGCGAACCGTCCTGGCAGGGCCATATCGTCCTGTCGCGCGACGGCTGCTGGCGTGCGCCACTGGAGCATCCGGCGGAGCGACTGAGCGCCGCGATCAATGGATAACCATGATGCGGGGGCAATGGTATCGGGACCGCGGGTTCTTTCCATTGTGCGACGGGCTCTCGACGAGGATCTCCCCTGGGGAGACATAACAACCGAAGCATTGGTGCCGGCGAAGGCACAATCGAGTGGCCGCTTTATCTTTAAAGATGATGGCGTGGTCTGCGGACTTGCCGTGGTGGCCGCGGTGTTTCGCGAACTGGACCCGTCGCTCGTGTTCCGCGCCCGAGTTCAGGATGGACAGCAGGTCGCAGGTGGCGACGTGATCGCTGAAGTGCGGGGGCACACTCGACCAATTTTGACGGGGGAACGCACGGCTTTAAACCTGCTGCAGCGGATGAGCGGCATTGCTACTGAAACCGCTCGCTATGTGGCGGCGGTGTTGGGCAGCGGGGCCACTATTGTCGATACGCGGAAGACGGCGCCGGGGTTGCGGGTCCTGGACAAGTACGCGGTGCGGTGCGGGGGTGGCTCGAATCATCGCTTCTGCCTGAGCGACGGCGTGCTGGTCAAGGACAATCATCTGGCGGCGTTGGGAGAGCGATCCGGGGAGGCGTTCGCCTCCGCTCTCCAGGCGGCTCGCGCTTCGATGCCCCATACCACCAGGCTGGAGGTCGAGGTCGATCGACTGGACCAAATCCCGTTTGCCCTGGCCGGCGGCGCCGACATCATTCTGCTGGACAATATGGGCCCGGAGCAGCTTCGCCAGGCGGTCGAGTTGATCGCCGGTCGCGCGCTTACCGAGGCTTCCGGTGGTGTCACACTCGAGTCGGTCGCTGCGATTGCACGCAGCGGGGTGGATCTGATCTCGGTCGGCGCCTTGACGCACTCCGTCAAGGCGATGGACGTGGGCCTCGATCTCGTGGCCGCGACGTGATAGACAGTATGGCGCTCGTCTATCTGGATCACGCCGCCACCACTCCCACGCGGCCTGAAGTCCTGGAGGCGATGTGGCCGTTTTTTGCCGGCGCGTATGCCAATCCGTCGAGCGTTTACAGCGCCGCCGCCGGACCTCGGGAGGCGGTGGAACGAGCCCACGGCATGGTGGCGCAGGTGCTGGGTTGTCGACCTGGAGAGGTGGTCTTTACTGGTAGCGGGACCGAGGCCGACAATCTGGGCGTGTTGGGCGCGGCACGAGCGCTGAGGTCTCGCGGCAATCACGTCATTACGACGCGGATCGAGCATGATGCGGTGCTTCGGCCCTGCCGTCAACTGGAGACCGAGGGCTTTCGCGTCACCTATCTGCCGGTGAGCGGGGATGGTTCGATCGATCTAGACGATCTAGCCCGCGCCCTGGCACCCGATACCGTGCTGGTGTCTATCATGCTCGCCAACAATGAGATCGGTACGATTCAACCCATAACGGAGATTGGCCAATTGGTGCGAGGCCGAGGAATTCTGCTGCATACCGACGCAATTCAGGGCGCCGGCACGCTTCCACTGGACGTGCAGCGCCTGGGTGTCGACCTACTGAGCCTTTCGGCCCACAAGATCTACGGGCCAAAGGGTGTGGGCGCACTGTACGTGCGCCGTGGTACCCCTCTGTTGCCGCTCATCCATGGTGGTGGCCAGGAGCGTGACCGTCGCTCCGGTACCGAAAATGTGCCGGGCATGGTGGGTATGGCGGTCGCGCTCGCGCTGGCCGCGCAGGAGCGAGGCGCCGAAGTGGAACGGCTGACCCTGCTACGCGATCGCTTGATCGACGGCGTGCTGGAGGCAGTGCCAGGCGCTCATCTTACCGGACACCGAACCCGCCGGCTGCCCGGCCACGCCAGCTTTTTTCTGGATGGCAGTACGGGCGAATCCGCACTGGTCAATCTCGACGTGGCCGGCGTGTCGTGCTCCAGCGGCTCCGCCTGTCAGGCTGGTTCGACCGACCCGTCGCACGTGTTGACCGCCCTCGGACTATCGCCCCAGCAGGCGAAGAACGGCTTGCGCATGACCCTGGGGCGGGAGAATACCGAGGACGAGGTGGAGTATGTGTTGAGTATCCTGCCGCGTATGGTGCGCGACCTGCAGGCCATCCCGGCTCGATCATGAGTCGGCGTGGAGAGAACCGCATCGTCGCCGTTACCGGCGCATCACGTGGTATTGGGCGGGCCAGCGCCGGCTATCTGGCCCAGGCGGGGTACCGGGTGTTCGCGCTGGCTCGGTCGGAGGAGGACCTGCGGGTGTTGTCGGCCGAGGCCGCGCGGCGTGGTCAGCGGATCGAACCGATACGGCTCGATATCGCGGATGACGAGTCACGGCGGTGTGCCATCGCGACAATTATGCAGGTAACCGACGGCTACGGATTGGATGCGTTGGTGAACAACGCCGGTTTCGGCCAGTTTGGGCCATTGGAGGAAATACCCACCGAGAAATTCCGGCAGCAGCTGGAGGTCAACGTGGTTGGGTTGCTGGCCATGACCCAGCCGTTTTTGCCGGCCATGCGCGCCCGTCAACGTGGCACGGTGGTCAACATCAGTTCGGCGGCGGGACGCGTGGCAACGCCCTTCATGGGCGCCTACAACGCGTCCAAGTTTGCCGTAGAAGGGTTGAGCGATGCGCTACGGCTGGAGTTGAGCCCCTTTGGCGTCCGGGTGGTGCTCATTGCCCCAGGACCCATCCGATCCTCGTTCGGCGAGGCTGCCGATGCGCTGAGCCAGGAAGACCCGATGTCGCCGTATGCTCCCTTCATCGAGCGTTGGCGACAGATGCGCCGAACGACGGACCGATTTGAACGCTCCGCCGAGACCGTGGGGCGGGTGGTGGTGCGAGCCATCGCCTCGGAGCGGCCCCGGCCCCGGTATACCATCACCATACCGGCCCGCATGGGGGCGGTGACGCGGCGTCTGGTTCCCGATGTCGTCAGCGATTGGATACTGCGCCGGGCTCTTGGATTGGGCGAGTAATTGGTTGCGCCTATCCGGGCTCTGTGCGTATACTTCGGGAGCCAAATCGGACCGGTAGCTTCGCCGGTTCCCCACCTCCCACTTCTCAATCGAGGCGCGCGTGCACTTTATTAGCGGTGACTACCTCGTCGGCACGCCGACTACTAATCCATCCACCTTTTTTTTAGCGTTGACTATTGGCTTTGGTGTCCTGTTTATGGTCTCGGCCCTGGTCTACTGGCGCCGGGCCAAACTGGTGCGCGAGAATACGGTGAAACGACGGTTCGTCCGTCGCCTGGCTGAAGCCGGTCTGTGGACCGGCGGCATTGGTCTCTTTCTGGCCGCCATGCGCTATCTGCAGGTCGATTACCTGGCGTGGCCGCTCTGGATGTACCTGTTGCTGTGTAGCATGATCGCGATCGTGGCATACTTCGTGTACGATGCGAGCGAGCGCTATCCCTTGGCCGTCTGGCGCTTGCAGGAAAGTCATCTGGAGCGGCGCTATCGGCCCATGGCCAAGCCTCGTGGTGAGCCACAGCGACCGCGGCCCAAGAACCGCGGCAAGCGGCGCAAGTAGGATTCGGGTGCAAATCCTGGTCACCGGCGGAGCCGGCTACATTGGCAGTTTCACGACTCGTGCCTTACAGCAGGCTGGGCATGAGGTCGTGGTTTACGATAATCTCTGCTTCGGCCATCGTGAGGCGATCGAGGCTGAACTGGTGGTGGGAGACCTGGCTGATACCGCGCGGCTCGACGCCTGTATTGCAACGCATGGGTTTGATGCCGTAATCCATTTTGCCGCCTTTATCGAGGCGGGTGAGTCGATGGAAAATGCCGGTAAGTTCTTTGCGAACAACACGGCAAACGCCATCAATGTGTTGAACGCCGCAGTCCGATACGACATCAAACGGTTCGTATTTTCTTCCACGGCGGGCGTGTACGGCAACCCGACTCGCGTGCCGGTCAAAGAGTCCGATCCCACTGTTCCCATCAACGTCTATGCCGAGTCGAAACTTCTGGTGGAGCGCATGCTGCCCTGGTATGAGCTGGTTCACGACATTCGTAGCGTGGCCTTACGCTACTTCAACGCGGCCGGCGCCGCGCTGGATGGGTCGTCCGGCCAGGATCACAGCCCTGCAACCCACCTGATATCCGTGGCGATCCAATCCGCATTGGGTCAACGGGGCCGCTTTCCGCTCTTTGGTGATGACTATCCCACTCCGGATGGTACCTGTATACGCGACTATATCCACGTCCTGGACCTTGCCTCGGCCCACGTGGTGGCTCTCAACTATCTGGCCGGCGGCGGCGGCAACAACGTCTGGAATGTCGGTACCGGCCAGGGGAGCAGCAATTGGGACGTCATTCGTACGGTTAAGCGGGTCAGTGGCGTCGATTTTGCGATCGATCTGGTACCGCGCCGCGCCGGTGATCCCGCCGAGTTGATTGCGGATGCGACCAAGCTGCAAGAGGAATTGGGCTGGCGCGCCGTGCACAGCGACCTCGACACGATCATTGGATCGGCCTGGTTCTGGCATAGCTCCCATCCCGAGGGGTACGCGACCCCGATTTTGAGTCGCTAAGCCTGCCTGATTCAGTTCGGCTGTCGCTGATTTGAGTGGGATGCCGGGGCTATTCCCTCCATGGGACGGTAGCCCTGTTGTATAATCCGCCTGCATGTCTGTTCTTGTGGCGTCTCCCGCGCCCGATCTCGACGATTTCCCCGCGCCTCCTCTGCGCCGGCGTACGGTCCGGCGCCGGCGTGCGCGGCCGCTGGTGCTGGCCTCGCTTGCACTGCTGCTCCTGTTCTTTGTAGCCGGCGGTATTCTGCTCTTTTGTCCACCAGTGCTTGGGGCCATGAGCGCCCTGGTTCTAAAACCACAGCCGGGAGTCATTGCCTGGAACGGCCGCGATCGGATTACCGTGGTGGCTATGGGGCTGACCCAGCGAACGACCGAGCCGGCGCGTACCGACACGCTCCTGGCCATGGATATCGACCCGGCGCACCATCACATCAATATGCTGTCTGTGCCGCGCGACCTGTGGGTGAATATTCCGGGCTATGGTCAGGGCAAGCTGGCCATCGCCTATGAAGTCGGTGGGCCAAAGCTCGCCGCCTATACGCTGGAGCGCGAGCTTGGCGTCCCGGTCGATTACACCGTGGCGATGACCTTCCGAGGCTTTACCAAGTTGATCGACGCCATGGGCGGGGTGGATGTCAAGGTGCCGCAGGAATTGCAGGATCCGACCTATCCGTGCCTGGTCGGGTATGACTACTGTCCAATCGACATCAAGGCCGGCCAGCAGCACATGGATGGCGCCACGGCACTGGAGTTCGTTCGCGAGCGGCATGCGTTTGCTCAACAGGATTTAGCTCGAGTGCAAGATCAGCAGGCTTTTTCCGATGCGGCGAAGCACACTCTTATTTCTCCGGTCACCTGGACCCGCTATCCCGCCATCTTGAGAACGCTACAAGATAGTCTCATCACCAATGTGCCGTTCAACGACCTGCCTGAAATGGGGGCGCAGTTTGCCCTGTCCTCCCTCGGCGGCGTCCAGCATTCGTACATCAACGTGGCGAACGGAATGGTGCAGACCGGCTGGAGCAACGACGGTCAATCGATCCTCACGCCGACCAGCCCCACGGTGATACCGAATCTGGTGCACCAACTGTTTTCCGATCCGGCCCTGACTCAGGAGAACGCCTCGGTTGCCGTCCTTAACGGCACAGGTAGCGCGGGAGTGGCGAGCGACGTGCAAAATACCTTGCGCACTCTGGGCTTTCAGGTCACTGCGACCGGCAACGCAGACCAGGCGACCTACCGGCAGTGTGAGGTCATTGTGAACCCGGCCGCGGGCGGTCATGTCGATTACTCGGCGCGGCGGCTGCAGCGCATCCTGAACGCGACGCTCACGACACAGTCCATGCCGGGCCAGGCCGCCCAAATTGTGGTCGTGGTCGGCAGCGATCTACCGGCATCGGGGGGGCCGTAGCTGTACGGTGGTTCGATCGTGCTATCCTCCGGCCGGGAGTTCGACCACGATCTTGGTGCCGCGGCCTAGCTTGCTATCGACCTTGATGTTGCCCTGGTGGGCGTCGACGATCCAGTGAGCAATGGCCAGACCGAGTCCGGTGCCCCCGCTCTCGTGTTCGCGGGATCGGTCCACGCGGTAGAAGCGCTCGAAGATGTGTACCAGGTCTGCCTGGGGAATCCCGATACCGCTGTCGGCCACGGTGAGGTAGGCGCGGTTGTTCACCCGTGCCAGTGATAGGTCTACACGTCCTCCGGGATCGGTGTATTTGAGCGCGTTATCGAGCAAGATGAGCAGGAGCTGGCGAAGACGGACCTCATCGCCCTGCACCGTAATCGCGCCGTTCAAGGCGATATCACTGGCGATTCCGCGAGACTCGGCGATGAGGGAGAGGTCTTCGTGAACGTTGGCTACCAGCGTCCGGAAGTCGACGGGTTTGCTTTCGATCGAGATTGATTCAGAGTCGGCGCGCGCCAGTGTCAAGAGATCACCGATGAGACGGTTGAGATGATCCGTTTCACGAATGATCTCGTGGACCAACTCTGCGTCGGCGGAGCGTAGCGACGTCCCTCCTCGTTCCAGCATCTCGGCGTTGGCCCGCACCAGTGCCAGAGGCGTGCGTAGTTCGTGGGACGCATCGGCGGTAAACTGGCGTTGGCGGGCGAATGCTTGCCGGATGGGAACGAGCGCTCGGCCGGCCAGAAAAACACTGCCCAAGCCGGCCAGCAGAATGCCCAGTGCGCCGCCCAGAATAAGCAACAGCCGCAGCTCGCGCAGCGCGTCTTCTTCACCGCTGGCATCGTGGCTGATCTGGATCACGAATTGCGCGTTGGTGTGAGGAAAGCTTTCCGAGAAGGTCAGGGCGCGCACCGGCTCGTGCCGGAAACTCATGGTGCGGATGTCGTTGCCGTTGTTCAGTGCGCCGCGCACTGTGTCCTTGTTCAACGCTTTAAAGTCTTGGGGGAGACAGGGCGCTGGAAAGGGTGCGGGAGGACAATCGGTCGTGTAGTTCACCGTCCCATCGCTCGCCGCCACCACGATGCGATAGGGCGAATCGGCGAACGCGGGGTTTTGAATCATCTGCACCGCATCCCAGCCCTTCGCCTCCAGGTCAGTCTCGACCATGGCTTTCTCGGCGATGAGTTGTTGGTCTCCCTCGATGTAGATGCGGGTGGAGAAGAGCCCGTAAATGGCCCCTCCCAGGACGATCAGGAAGATGGTCATGATTGCCACGTTCCAGCCAACCATGCGCCAGCGAGCTTTGAGAAAGAGCGTGCGAAACATGCTCAGGCTTTCAGTGAGTAGCCGACGCCGCGAACGGTTCGGATCAGCGGTTCTGAGAAGTCGCGGTCGATCTTGTTGCGCAGATAGTGTACGTAAATATCGACGACATTACTGAAGGAGTCAAGATTATATCCCCAGACCTGATCGAGAATCTGGGTCCGCGTCATAACATACCCTGCATTGCGCATCAGATATTCAAGCAGTTGGAACTCTTTGGCGGTGAGTTCGATTGTTCGGCCGTCGCGTCGTGCCTGATGGCGCTGTAAATCAAGGACCAGATCGCCGCTGGTGAGTTCGATCTCAACCTGGGGCTGGATTTGCCGTCGGGCCAATGCTCTGACGCGTGCTATCAGCTCGGTGAACGAGAATGGTTTTACGAGATAATCGTCGGCCCCAGCCTCGAGACCGGCGACTCGGTCCTCCACGGTATCGCGTGCTGTGAGCATCAGAATGCGCACATCGCTGCCGGTAGATCGAAGACGGCGGCATATTTCCACGCCGTCAAGATGCGGTAGCATCAAGTCCAGCACCAGCAGGTCGTAACCGGTTGTTTCCGCCATGTTCAGTCCCTCGGCTCCGTCGTTGCTCACCTCGACCTTGTGACCTTCCTCCTGGAGTGCCCGACGAACCAGATTCGCTAACCGCCGTTCATCCTCGATGACCAGAATGTGCACGCACGTCCCTCCCAGCCCAGAATAGTACGCGCAGCCCGGACAGCCGCCTGGAAACGCCGGTTTGGAATCGACGCCGCGCTTGAATAGTGTCACGCCGTGAGGTACACTCGTGAGATAGTGGGGGGAGTACGTGGGGGATACACAGCGGGCCGGGGAGGCTTTACTCCAGCAGACTGATCGTCTGCGGACCTTGAACGAGATCGGTCGGGTGGTCTCGTCAACGCTTGACCTCGGCAGCCTGTACGAAACCATCTACCAGCAGGTTAGCCGTGTCATGGACACGACGCGTTTCTATGTCGCGGTGCAGGCAGCGAAAAGTGGCGGCATCGAGATTCCCTACCACCGCGAGGGCGGTGTCTTGATGCTCAACCAACAGCTCCCGAGTGTCGCCAGCGTGTCCATGATGGTGCTTGACCGGGGCACTCCATGCAGCTTTCGCAATCAGCCGGAGTATCAAGCGTTCGTTCGACAGAATGGCATGCCGGAATTATCGGTTGGCCTGGAGCCGAGTGAGGCCAAGGTCTGGGTGCCGCTCAATACCGGTAACCGGACCATCGGTGTACTCTCCGTCCAGAGCCCGCTCGCCGATGCCTATTCCTCGGACGACGTGCAAACCCTGTCTGTCATTGCCTCACAAGCCGCAGTGGCAGTAGAAAACGCGACGTTGTATGCCAAGAGCCAGGACAATGTGCGCCAGATGCAAGCGCTGCTCCATGCTGCGCAGACGATCAACAGTTCACTTGATCTGCAGACTGTGCTGGATTCCATTCTCATCAGTATGCGCGCTGTCATGCCGTACTACTGGGCGGCGGTATTACTTCCCGATTCCGCCAAGAGCCATCTCGACATTGTGGGGTCCATCGGTCCGTTAGCAGAGGAGCGTTGGCGGGCTATCCACGTTCCGTACGGTCATGGGGCGGCGGGAATAGTGTTCCAGACTGGCGAGCCTCTGGCCGTTCACGACGTGAAGCAATTCCCTGGCTATTATGCAGACCCTGGCCTGCCCGCTGTGCAATCCGCGATGGCGGTGCCGCTCAAGCGGGGCGCGGCCATTATTGGGGTGCTCGATGTGGAGCGTGACCAGACCAATGCATTTTCGCTTGATGACATGCAACTTTTGACGCTTTTTGCCAGCCAGGCGGCAATTGCCATCGAGAACGCGCGGCTCTATGCCAGTCAACAAAACCGCGTGTCCGATCTGCAGACCATCCAGAGCATCGTGCAACAGCTCACTCCCCTGCACGAGATTGCAGCCATCGCGGCGCTCATCACCCAGGAATTGAAGCGCCTCATCGATTTTCACTCGTGCCGGCTGTTCTCCCTCGACGAGGAGAACGGCGTACTGGCGCCTATCCATCTCGGTCTGGACGACAGTAGTACCGCCAGCCTTCGTACCGGCCAGGGGATCAGTGGCTGGATCGTCGAACACGGCGAAAGCATCATCGTCTCGAATACACTCGACGATCCGCGTAGTCTCTACATACCCGGAACGCCTCGGCGGGAAGAATCGGTGATGGCGGCGCCGTTGAACTATGAGGGGCGAGTGCGGGGGGTGATCACGCTCTCCAAGCTGGGGACCAACCAGTTCGATGAGAATGCGCTGCGCCTGCTGGAGATCATCGCGGCCCAGACCGCCATCGCCTTCGACCGTGCCCGGCTCTACGACGAACTGCGCACCGATGCTATCACCGATCCCGTCACCCGGCTGT
>JAABUL010000423.1_pt1 | contig 90807 bp, 82 predicted proteins | sample 5559151 | NCBI WGS metagenome assembly JAABUL01 (sample SAMN10711876, study PRJNA513368) | rock metagenome | isolation source: Antarctica rocks | place: Antarctica: Victoria Land, Pudding Butte sud | reverse complement strand
GATACAGCAAAGCGACAAGCGTTTACGACAAAATAATCACAACGGAAGCGAAACTGCAAGCTATTAGCGATGCAATCGCAATATGCAGCGAAAAAGCACTCAAAAACAGCGAAATTTGAGTGTACACGAACAGTCAAATGGCTTTGCAAAGACTAAACGCAAAGAGCAACGTCAATGCGAAGTTATTCGATGACATACGACAAAACTTGACCAATTTACGTCAGAATCAGTGTCAAATCCGCATACAGTGAATATCGAGTCGCAAGAGCATTATTGGGAACGAAAAAGCAGATCAATTGACCAAAAGCGCTGCTCAAGAATTACCAGTTATCGACAACACGAAAGCAACCATCATAAGCTTCGTCAAAAAGCAAATTTGCAAAGAGACGAAATTACAATGGTTAAATGCCTGAAAAAGCAGCACCAAGAAGGGAAATCAGTATCAAAAGCACATATCGGATGTGAATCTAAGTCATAAACCACTAAAAGAGATGAGAAAAATCGATAGACTAACGTTTTCAACCTTTATTCAGCTGAAAATGGGACATGGCTATTTCAAGAGCTATTTGCATAGATTATCAGAGAATAATTCGAACAAATGCTATGAAATATGCAATGCGAGGCAAACGTCGAAGCATTTACTGCTGAACTGCAGACATTATAGAGCAGAGCAGATAAAGCTTAAGGAAAAAGCTCAGCTCAAAAACACAGACACTATATTGACACTGTTCATCACCAAAATTGGAAGAATCGCAACACTAGAGTATTTGAAAAATACTCGAATTGCGACGAGGAAATGACTATTAGAAACGAAAGAGTAGAACGCGAAGAATGCGAAAGAACAAAGAAAAACGGAAGTACGATGACGAGGGTTGAGAAAGAGTGCTTGTATGCGCAAACTATCGGTGTGATTGATCAACGAAAAGATATAAAGCAGCGACTTTGACCAGGTTACATGTAACTTAGCATACATACAGCGCCTAGACAGTGTCATAGCCATAGACTGCATGCACTTAATGAAGAAATTAAAAAAAAAAAAAAAACAAGCATACTGAATCAATTTCAGACTGTGACATCATCAAAGAATCAGATGAAAGAGAGAAAAAGTAGAAAAGAAACAAGCTCATAAAGTTCTTGCATTGAAAACAGTTACAGTATAGAACGCAGAAAAAAGCGATAGTAAATATGAAAAGAGCGCTACGCTAGCGCAGCGCTCGCTACAATATATAGAATTTTGCATAAACTCATAATGAGTGTTGAATTGAGTAAGAATTAAAAAAAAAGTATTTAAAAAATACTTGAATTGCGACGAGAAAATGACTATTAGAAACGAAAAAGTAGAATGTGATTTTTTTTCTTTTTCTTCAAGTTTTACATGCTTATGCAGTTTAAGACTATGAAACATGATGCTATTTATTTAAATAGTAGCATTGAAGTGCTGTATGTATGCTAAATTACATGTAATTTAGTCATAATCGTTGCTGTATATCTTTTCATTGAGCAGTCAGATTGTTAGTGTGCACATATGAGCATGCAACATGTTTATATAATCAAGTAATCATATAAACAAATCGAAATTATGAAAGCTGATCACTTCAACGTGAGCTTTCAAATTTGCTGTTTGATCATTTAGCTGAGCGAGCTAAATGAGTGATTGATGTGTTGTGAAAGTTGATCACTTCGACGTGAGCTTTTGTTCGTTGTTTGATCATTTAGTTAAGCAGACTAAATGAGTTTTGAGTTGTTTGTGAGCATCACAATGCAATGCTTGATCTGTGTATTATGAAAGCTGATCACTTCAATGTAAACTTTCAAATTTGCTGTTTGATCATTTAGTTGAGTGAGCTAAATAAGCAATCAATGTATTGTGAAAGTTGATCACTTCAATGTGAGCTTTCATTCGCTGTTTAATCATTTAATTAAGCAAACTAGATGAGTTTTGAATTGTTTATGAACATCATGATGCAATACTCGATCTGTGTATGTGAAAGCTGATCACTTCAACGTGAACTTTCATTTGCTGTTTGATCATTTAGTTAGTCAGACTAAATGAATAATCTGTGTATTGTAAAAGCTGATCACTTCAACATGAGCTTTCGTTTGCTGTTTAATCATCTAGTTAGTCAAACTAAATGAATGATTCATGTATTGTAAAAGTTGATCACTTCAATGTGAACTTTCATTTGCTGTTTGATCATTTAGTTAATTAAACTAAATGAGCAATTTGTGTATTGTGAAAGTTGATCACTTCAATGTGAGCTTTTGTTCACTGTTTGATCATTTAGTTAAGCAGACTAGATGAGCTTTGAGTTGTTTGTGAGCATCACGATGCAATGCTCGATCTGTGTATTGTGAAAGCTGATCACTTCAACGTGAGCTTTCGTTCGCTGTTTGATTACATAATCATTTGATCATGTGATCTTGTTGTTTGTGAGCATCGCAATGCAATGCTTGATCTGTGTATGTGAGCGTAACATGCGCGTATCGCGCTGTTACTGCTCTGTTGATGAGATTGTTCAGCTCTTCTGACAAGCATAGCTTGCAGAAGATTCGTAGTCAGCATTTTGTACAGGTAAATCTCGTTGTTAATTGAGTAGAACGTGAAGAATGCGAAGAAACAAAGAAAAACGAAAGTACAATTGCAAGAGTTTGAGCGAAAATGCTTGTATATGCAAACTATCAATGTGATTGATTAACAAAAAGATATAAAGCAGCAACTTTAATCAGATTACATGTAACTTAGCATACATACAGCGTCTAGACAGTGTCATAGTCATAAACTGCATGCACTTAATGAAGAAATAAAAAAATAAAAATATATTGCTTCTGCTGAGTTTTGCGTTACTATTTGCGAAACGAGACGAGAAAAAGCGCATAAAGCGACTCTTTATATTTCTTTTCATAGAGAGTTTTTTCGAGTTTCAAACTTTGAACTTCTAGAAAATTCACTTGACATCACTTAAATATCTTTTTAATCTCTTACTCAGAGCGTTTCACGTAAACAATAACTTTAGTGTAGAAATCTTTCAATTTTTATCTTGAAACCTGTAATAGATTGTCTTCTATTATTGACTTATGTCAGATGAAAATAATATAAATCTAGTTTGCAAGAGTCTAGATTACTCTTTTTGATAGAAAATTCTTGATGCAATTGCTTTATATTTCATGTATTGAAGTAGTTGCATTATCTTGCTCAGAATAGTAACAACTGATCTCGACTTATTGTCTTGCACATCAAGAAAATGTAAAACATATAGTGATTTGATAAGAAATGCTGTACTTCTCTGAAACAACATTGTTCTCTGTGCAATCTTCAAGTGCAGAAGAGTTCAATTTCGATTTTTGCATTAGTATGCAATCTTCTGTGCTGTTCTGAAGTCAATTAATGACTTGTTCTTTTCATGTGAGTTTGCTCTTCAATTTATCAATCAAATTATTGTCTGAATTGATGATTCTTTCTTCTGCGTTGATGAACTCTCGTTTCGTTGTCAATTTTGATCTGTGTAAGCGCAGAAAATTTCGATTTTCGATTTTTGACTTGCAACGCAGTCATTGATGAAGCTATTGAGTCGAATAAGAGCTTGTTTTGATCTTATGATTGTGCTCTATAACTTGTCAATTGATTTGATATATCATATGCTTTGATAAATCACTGTTGTCAATGTCTTCGCGTTTTTATGATGTATTTTCGCGAAATTGTTATGTTCTTGATCTTCTAACATCACTTGTCTTTATTGCAAAAGAATGATTTTCAAGAACATGCAAAGATAACAGTGAATTGCATGTCTTAATGATATTATTCAACATTGCAACTATCAATGTTACAGATATCAAGATCGTGTTTGTTGAATCAAATAACAAAGATGCATAGTACATTCATAGAAATTCTAGAGATTTTAGCGCTTTTATGAATATATTTCAGCTAAAATCAACGCAAATCTGAAACATAAGATTAAATGAATATTTAAAATATTAATTACTAAAAGTGCTAAAATCTGTCTCTGTCACTCTTTACAAACTGTCGATGTAAATGAAGCATATGAATGTTTATACTTTACAGAAGCACTTTGTCTTTTATTTGAAAGCTTGTGATTTTATGATGAACATTATAATGCTTTGCTTGCTGCTTGAATACTCATTTTCATAGTTTCATTAAATGTTTTTTGATACTTCATAGTTATTCTGCTCACTTTATAATCATAAGTGTCTTTTTCTTTAAAGCTCTGTTCTCAGATGTTTTTATGAAACTTGCAGTGTATTTTTTTTAAAAGCTTATGTGAAGTTTTTTTAATATTAGCATGTATATTATTGTTATATGCAAACGCTATCATTGACAAAAGCTTTGATCAATTATTCATTTTATAATTGAAATACACTTGCAGATAATGCACAAGCATCTGATTTTATCTTTCTGTTTGATCGTTGATTTGCAAATGAAACACAGTGCTTAACTTTCACTTCATTTTTAAATGTTAGCAAAGAGTGATTCAAAAATGACTGATAAACAGTGAGTCTTGATTTGATATAATGCTTTGCATCATTTCATGCTGAGATACAAATTTTCATCGTAGCAAATCTGTAAGCTCTTTGACATTTAAATCTTTAATCATTGAAATATAAATTGCATGCTTGATTAACTTATTTATCATTATCAATATAGCATTGCTTGTTTTTTCGATGTACAAATTCTTTGCAGATGACATGTCTGTTATGAAATTCATGATCATTATGTGAAATGAATTCACATTTTCTGAAAATATAAATGTCAGCTCTTTATAGAACTTATGATAATGCACTTGCACTCGCTGACAGTTTGAACAGATGCAAACATATTTTATCATCTTTTTGAGCATTTTTAATTCGTAATATTTTCTTCTTATCACAGTTTTAATATGAGCATATGCAAAATGATCTGCTTCAAAATCATCATGATTCATATGCAGAATCTTATTTCTTGTAGCAAAGTCATTGAATACATAGACTGCAAGATCATGACGTAGCAATTCATCATTTTTCATATTTCATTTTAAAAGCTCATTCTTTTTAAATGCAAATTGTTGATGTCACTTCTCATTTGCAACAAAGACGTTTCTTTGCTGTAACTTCAGCAGTCATGCAGTCATTGATTCACTCATCGTTAAATAAAATCTCTTTAACTTCATAATCTGATGAATTAAAAGTTAAGATGACACAGTATTTAAAATTCTGCAAGATTTAATGAGTACTTTCTTATTTAAACATATGATTTGAGTATTTGCAATGACTATATCATTCAGTTGCATCATCAATGCTGCAAGTTTGACTGCTGTCAAAACTTCTTCATTCTTTAGCAGCTCAGATTGACATTTCTGATTATGAAGTTTATTTTGCAGAGTAAATAGAAAATAATCAATATTCTTCTTGTTATCATTTAATTTCATGATATCAGATCTTCTTAATGATGCATTTGCAAAGTTTAATTTGTCTTTGCAATATTTTATATTAAAGTTAAATGCAGCTAATTTCTCAGCTCAGCGCATTTATTGTACATTAAGCTTCTTCATCATCATAAAGTAATAAAGATTATTGTGATTTATTATTACATATATGAATCACTTGCTACTCTGAAAATAGTGTCATCAGTTTTTAAAATCAAGAACTATAGCATACAGCTTCTTGTCATGCATGTTTCATTGTACTTCAGCTTCTTTGAACTTGTAACTGTAGTATGCAATGAAATATTATTGATTGATCTTACTTTTTTGACTAAGTACATCTTCAACTTCGTGATTAAATGCATTAATCTTCATGCAAAGATCTGCATCTTAATCATAGTGTTTCAAAATAAAAGTATTAACAAAAACTGCTTTCAACTTTTCAAAAGTCTTTCTTGCTTTCACTGTCATTGCAAAGAGTAAATATATCATTTCTTTCTTTGCATTCTTGATTAAATTTGTTAAAAGCATGATGATTTGAAAGAATTTTCTTATAAATTATTGATAAAATTTTGCAAATTTCAAGAATACAAGAATATTCTTTACAGACTTAAGCTCAGATCAGCTAATGATTGCATTAATTGTAATTGTAATTGTAATTGTAATTCATACATTCTTATGACATTAATTTAGACTCGACTCATAAGAAACTTTATGCTATTTATATCGAGTGAACAAAATTCTCTGAGAAAGAAAATCACTCGTTGTTCATACAATTACTTCACGCAGTTGAAACAATAAGATTGACACTGTGTTATCAAGTAATGAATCTATAGCTTCTATTCAGCATGTGATGCTTAAGTAAACTCTTGATGAAAGTGTCTGTGCTGTTTGATTATGACACATTTTTTTTGCTCTGCTCTTCATCAATGATATTCTATACAACGATGTTTTGATTCAATCTTCAATTCAAAAATGAAAGATGTTTTCTTTGCACTCGTGATGCTTGTAATTGTAATGTACATAGAGCTGTATTCTCTTACTCAATGATTGTCATTTATTGAGCAGAGAAATATGTGATGAAAGAAAGATGCACATGATGAAAAGATAAAGTGTGATTGTATTGAGTAATTCTTTTCTTCTCTTGATTTGACTTATGTCACGTAAACGTTGAATGAATTGTTAGTATAAACATGCAATTGCAATTATTCGATGATTGACTTTGATCAATAGAAAAGAATGCGTTCTGATTGTTCTTCTGCGCTCTCAATTTTTCATGTAGATAAATGTATGACTTGACATCAAGTAAAGAAGATGAGTTCAAGTTTTCTCAATATATCAGCATGATCAACGAGTCACTACTTCTTCAAACACTGTAATCACGACTCTCAGACTGAGAACAACTATTCTATCTGATATCTTTTCATCAATTACTCAACAACATTGTTGATGTAATGAAAATGTTTCAGTATATCAACGTAGTTGATGAGTTGCAAATTCTTCAACCACTTGTAGTCACGACTCTCATACTGAGAACAACTATTTCACTAAATATCTTTTCATCTCTTACTGACATTGACATGTTATCAATTATCTTTGTAGATCGATTGTGACTGTTAGAGAGAATGTTGTCGCGTAGGTGAAAACTCTGCATGATTGACTTTTCTGCTTACACAACATTCTAACATTATTCAAATTGCGTTGAATTGAGATATCTTGACTCTTCTGACTTCTATTTGAACACAGAATAGAATCAAAAAATTTGTAGTTGACATCATGAATAAATGAATCTTGTTGTCAGTCTGATTGCATTGATATAAAATTACTTTATTTGAATATTTCTTCATTTTATTACAAATCTCAAAAAGATAACTTCACTATGATTGAAAATGCATTTCAACAACTTGATATACAATTAATATTTCAGTAGCATATGAAGAATTTTGCAAACATGCTTTCAATATTGCTTTTTCGTCTTAAAATATATCAAGATGTTATTCAGATATATCATGCAGCAAATATTGATTTGATTTGATTTGAATTCATACACTTTTGTGACATTGATTTAGACTTAACTCATGAGAAAAACTATGTTATGTATATTAAATGAACAAAACTCTTTGAGAAAGAAAATCGCTCATTGACTACACAGTGACTTCACGTCGTTGAAACAATAAAATTGACACTATGTTATCAGTAATGAATTTATAACTTCTATTCAGCATGTGATGCTTAAGTAAACTTTTAATGAAAGTGTCTGTGCTGTTTAATTATGATACATCGTCTTTGCTCTGCTCTTCATTGATGATATTCTATACAAATGATGTTTTGATTCAATTCTCAATTCAAAGATGAAAGATATTTTCTTTGCATTCATGATGCTCATGATTATAATGTTGAAAACTGTGTTCTTTTGCTCAATGATTATCATTCATTGAGCAGAGAAATATGTGATGAAAGAGAAACATGTATGATGAGAAGATAGAGTATGATTGTATTAAATAATTCTATTCTGCTCTTGATTTGACTTATGTCACGTAAACGTTGAATAAATTGTTAGTATAAATGTGCAATTGCAATCGTTCAATGCATGATTTTAATCAATAGTAAAGAATGCGTTCTGATTGTTCTCATAAACTCTCAATTTTTCATGTAGATAGATGTATGATTTGATGTCAAGTAAAGAAAATGAGCTTAAGCTTTCTTAATATATCAGCATGATCAACGAGTCACTACTTCTTCAAGCATTGTAATCACAACTCTCAGACTCATCATTTGAAATAAATATTCTATCTGATATCTTTTCATCAATTACTTGATAATACTGTTGATGTGATGAAGACATTTTGATATTGACACAGTCGACAAGTTGCAAATTCTTTAATCACTTGTAATCACAACTTGCAGACTCTTCATTTGAGTTATCTATTTCACTAGTAGTATCTTTTCATCTTTTACTAACATTGACATGTCATTAGTCTTCTTCATAAATCAATTGTGACTGTTAGAAGAAATGTTGTTGTGTAGATGAAAACTCTGCATGATGACTTTTCTGATCACGCAATGTTTTAACATCATTTGAACTGCATCGAATTGAAATCTCTTGACTCTTCTGACTTTTATTCAAACACAGAATAGAATTAAAAGATTTGTAGTTGACATCATGTACAAATGAATCTTGTTGTCAATCATGCAGCAAATATTTAAAAATAACTTAAGTGCATGATTTATATAAAACTGAAAAGTTGTAAAAGCATTTATCAGTTCAAAGAGCATTATCTGATATTTAAACTGATCATAGCATGTATGAAAAGTCATTTTTCATTCATCATTCTTGCAAATTTAAATGCAATGATAAATGTTGCAAATATCAATTTTGATGAAGTGTCTTACATGAGCAAAGTAATTCAGCGTCTTAGACAGTAGTGATAATAAGTAATTGTTCTTTACTGTTATTTCATTGAAATCATGATAGTTCATGCATAAACAAAGACTTTCATTCAACTTCTTTATAAACAACATAAGTGCTTTTGCAAAACTATTTAATGAATGAATTCATTTCTTTTTTAATGCGCTGACTAAATAATCTTGTATTGCAGTGAACTTATTTTGTATCATCTTATAAATAGATTTGATGCAAGACATTTTATTCTTTATCAGATCAATGAAATGTTTCATCTGATCATACATGTTTAAACTATCAGAAAGAATTTCAATAAACACTTTCTTAAAATCTTGAATAACAAAGAATATCTTTGATTCTTTCACTTAAAGCACATTGCATCTTGCAGTCTGTTGATTTGCACTTTGCAATAATTTATCTGTAAATAGTAATTGATATGACAGAATTATATAAGTCTCTTTCTTTCTCTTAAAGTCAACAACAAGATTCATCTGTACGTGATGTTGACTACAAATCTTTTGATTCTATTCTGTGTTCAAATAAAAGTCAGAAAAGTCAAGAGATTTCAATTCAACGCAGTTCAAACGATGTTAGAACATTGCGTGATCAGAAAAGTCATCATGCAGAGTTTTCACTCACATGACAACACTTTCTTCTAACAGTCACAATCAATCTACAAAGAAGAATAATGACATGTCAATGTCAGTAAAAGATGAAAAGATATTACTAGTGATTAAATAACTCAGATGCAGTCTGAAAGTTATGATTGCAAGTGATTGAAGAAATGATGATTCATCAATCATGTTAATATACTGAAACGTCTTCATCACATCAACAGTATCATTAAGTAATTGATGAAAAGATATCAGATAAAATAGTCATTTCAAGTATTGAAAGTCGTGATTACAATGTTTGAAGAAGTAGTGACTTGTTGATCACGCTGATATATTGAAAGAGCTTGAACTCATTTTCTTTACTTGACATCAAGTCATTCATCTATCTACGTGAAAAATCAAGAACTCAAGAGAATGATCAAAATGCATTCTTTTTCATTGATCAGAGTCAAACATTGAATGATTGCAATTGCATGTTTATACTAACAATTCATTCAACGTCTACGTGACATAAGTCAAATCAAGAGAAGAAAAAAGTTACTTAATACAATCATACTTTATCTTTTCATCATGTGCATCTTTTTTTCATCACATATTTCTCTGCTCAATGAATGATAATCATTGAGTAAAAGAACACAACTCTACATACATTACAATCATGAGCATCACGAATGTGAAGAAAATATCTTTCATCTTTGAATCAAGAATTGAATTGAAACATCGTTGTATAAAATATCATCAATGAAAAGCAGAACAAAGATGATGTGTCATAATTAAACAACACAAACATTCATCAAGAGTTTACTCAAGCATCACGCGCTGAATAAAAGTTATAGATTCATTACTTGATAACACAGTGTCAATCTTATTGTTTCAACTGCGTGAAGCAGTTGTATGAACAATGAGTGATTTTCTTTCTCAGAGAGTTTTGTTCATTTGATATAAATAGCATAGAGTTTCTCATGAGTTAAGTTTAAATCAATGTCACAAAAGTGTATAAATTACAATTACAATTTCTTTCTCTTAGCTGCAAGCATTATCAGTTCAACAAATTTTAATGTTTTATACAGATTAACTTGTACTTGCTTTGCATGCTGAGTGCTGTTTTCTTGATACAATTAATGATGTTTACGTCAGTAAATATTTGAGTCAATCTCATTTAATTATAAGTAATTAAGAATTATATTATATTCTTGCATGTTTACAGCATAAAACTGAATGTTTCAGCTTTTGCAAACTTTCTTATGATTTGATGCATATCATAGCAGAGAATTTAATGATCATTAATCATCTGAATCTGTTTCAAAATTGCATGATTCTTTAATAACTTATGCTTTTTTATTCATAATTGCAATATAAAGTTTTGCTTGATTTCAAAGTCAATAAGACAATGAGCTTCACACATTCTTTCAGAGATATTTATCAGCATTGAAATCATCATTGCATGTGACAATCATTTTTTCATAGTTATATTTAATGATTCAATGATGAACATCAGACTTTCTCTTTTCTCATTTCTTCATCATGATTGTGAATCTTTTGTTTGAATGCATAATTGAAATACATCAAATTATTAATCTTATGTTTCAACTTCTTGCATGATCAGCATGTAAAATTGAGTGAAACAGCATTTTACTTAAATTCACTGAACTTGATTGTTACATTATTTTTAAACTGCGTGCTTAAAGCAAAGAAATTTGAATTCTCTGTTGCAACAAAAACTTCATTTTTTTATGCAAGAATTGAAAATTCTTCTGAAATGTTATACTTTCACTTTGCTGCAAATTTAACTTTGACAAAGCATTAATGTCTTGCAAATGCAAGTCAATGTTTATAAAATATTTCAACAGATTGACATAATTGATAAATATGTATGAAATGCAAAGAAACTCATTCATGATAATTTTGTTAATCTTCATTTGCAAATACATTATGCAAGTTTTATTGAATATATGATAATTCAGATCTGTATACAGTCTGATGAAATACTGCTTAAAATTTATAATGCTTTGATTGACTTACTGCTTTGCAGTCTCAAGTTGATGTTTTGTTTAAAAGTTGTGAATTTCAGAATTGCTAAGTTTAGCATGCAAGTATTCAGTATAGTACTTTCAGTCAAGTCTCTTATCATGATTGTGCATGTTTATCACATGATCTCATCATTGATTGCAAGACTTCTCTGACAAGTATGATGCAGATCATTGCAGCTTCTCTTTTTTCATGATGAAATTAACTGATGTCATGATCATGAAATCTTTACAGTCTTGCAGTCAGAACATCAAGAAATTATAGTTCATGATGCTTTGCTTCTTGAGCTTGCAAGATTAATTAGCATGCTTGCGTGCATCACTTTAATAGTGATCATCATTATGTTGATATTAATGATCAGATGTTGATCAAGTTTCTTACTTAAGTTTTAATATGTAAAGTTGCAAGATAAGCAGCATGTTTTATGTCTTCAGATTCTTTAACTATTGATGTATTTCACTTGTCAATCAACAAGAAATATGATCTGTTTGTTCAGTAAATTCTTGCAATTTGAACTTCTCATCTACATGATTTTTAAGCTCATTTTGATGAATTGATGAATTTTTAATGTAAGAGATATTATCACTTCTTTTGATCATGTAACTTTTAGTGAGTCACTGTACATTTGACATTTCTTATTAAACAACTTCATGCAAATAAAGCAATTAAAATTGTAAGACACATGAAATTTCTTTGTGTGAAACTGCATAGTAAAAGATAATAAGATAGCACTTTATTAATAATAGAACTAATTGCTAAGAAACAAATGTAAAAGTTGACAGAGTTTTCATCTTTTGTTAAGTTGTTATCTTTATTCATTCATTAGTTTCTTTTAAGCTAATTTTGCAAGCTAGTCTTGCAAACATGCATCATTCATAGTTTATGAAATGCATTCTCACACTGATTTAATCTTTATATGTCAATTCATCATGACAATTTAATTCAAGTTAAATTAAGCATATTTTAAATTTAATGTAATTTAATTTAACTAGAAATTGAGTTAATTCAACTTAACTCATCAAGAACTTAAACTTGATATCAAGAATGTTAAGAATAGAAATTTTTTCACTTGCATTATTTTGAAGAATGTTTAATAAAAAGTCATGACAAGAATTATAAAGACTATTTGATAGAAAGATTTGATAGAGAATCATGACAAGAAGTCATAAAAACTGTTTAATCAAGTTATTTACATTTATTTATTTACTTCTTGTTAAGTTGAATTGAATTGTTGAGTTGAATTGTCAGGTTTAGCTTCTCAATTCGACTTGATTCGAGTTTCAAAAAATTTCAGCTCGACTTAACACTTTTCGAGTTGAGTACTCAACTTGATGCAATCAATCTATGTATAAAGAACTTAGGTTTTAAGATAACTATAAGCAGAAGAGAATAAAGATACTCAACAAACACAGTTGAGAAGTAAAGATAGAGACTGAGACTGAGATAAAAGACGAAGCGAAAATATAGATAGTAAGAAGATTGTCAATAAAGATAATTGTGCTTTTTGTGCCTTTCAAATCAAAATATAACCCGCAGATACATAAAATTTAATGACAGTTACATCAAAAATGAAGTACCTATGAATAATGCTACTAAGTCTTTTGGAAGAGGGTGATATGTAGTAAATGGGGGGGGGGGTATATGTAGTGAAAGGGGGGGTACGTTTAGTGGTTCCCTATTATATACACCTTGAACTTAGGATTGGCAATTGCCGTTTTCGATTGGGAAAGGGAGCACGGCCGCTTTAGAGAGACATCTAGGGAGCAAGAGGGAGGAGCCTGAATTGGCAGCCTGGTACCCGGCTATAGCTGCTCACGTAGGTTTCTGTGAAGGCTGTTGCCTAACTGTACTTCAATTGCTTAGACTCAGCCCCGCACCCCGGCTGCCTACAAAGTTTCGTGAGTATACAGATTTCTCATGAAACTCTTCATCCTTTTGCGCGTACCGTATGAGGCCAAAGCTGTTGGGTAAAGCCAGAAACTTCTTCGGCACTTCTTCCCTCGATTCGAAGCTTTGAATACGCAATGAACAAAGGTTTCGACAAAATTTGATATTTGAAACTTTCTCCTCGGGTTGTTAAGACCTCCAAAGACTGCTTAGCACTTCATATAATGTGAGCGCGGACCCAAACGCAAACAACATCCTCTCAGTCGATTCAAGCTTCAGAGGTTAAGCTTCAGAAGCTTTGCTCCGTCTCATCATGTCAAGTAACAAAATCATTCAGAAAGTGGATTTGAAACAGACGGTCACAATGGGTAATCAAGCCGTGAGGCTCTCCGCAGCAACGGTAACCCAACGCTGGACAAGACCAACGGTCGCCGTACAAGCCAGCAAAGACGGCTTTACCAAAGCGGTACAGAATTCGAAGAATCCTTTGCCGGATGGCACTATGGAAATAGCCATGAGGTAAGTGGTTTACTTTGATTTGATCAGCAATTTACTTATAGACATCGCGAATTTAGGGAAGCCGATCACGCAAGTGACAATGACAAACGTGACCATTACAGTGGAGTGTGCTATGATGAGAAGGGTAATTCACTTGGGACAGAGCATTTTCCACGAGAGTAGCCGGGTCATATAGTGACCGGCGTCCGAATTGAGGGGGAAGATATAGCAGAGCCCTTAAGGTGTTTCAAGATATTACTCTTTTTCGTGTGTTTGGCAGGAGCTTTAGGAAGTTGCAATGAAGTAAGCCGAGTCAGTAGATAGGAGTGTTCAAAGGGCTTCTCGTACATGAAGATGCTACCACGTGCTCGAAAGGATGTAGCAAGGAGGTTTCCCTAGATGAAGCAACGACCGTGCTGTGTTGGCTCTTTGGTTCAAACTCATGAGTGAATATTGGTTGACAGCGCAGGCTTCTATGCAGTGGACTATGCCGTGACTCAATTGTACAGAGATTAGTGTGACAACCTTGAACATCATTGTAAACGAACCAGCATGTTCTCATCGCGAATCCTACCGCAAAGTGGGTCCAGATTTGATACTTCTTAAATCCTATTATTTCTAAGCTTTTTCTCGTCACAACGTTCAGGTTCTGCTGGCCTAGATCGATTCCCAAGAGCGTTGTGGAACCAAAACTCTAGGTCATTGCAGGTACGTACGTCCTGATTATTGATACGTATGTTCGGTAATTGTCATGGGCAGGTTATGACTCATTGAAATCTGCTGTGCACTCTGCGAGCCACGAATCTTGCAGTAACGCCTTGGCGGACGGTCTGTCTCTTGGGTCTAGCTGCATTAGCTTGCTAATGAACTTCCGATCCTCCTTCGCGATTTCCTGAGAAGAAGCCATCTTGAAAGGCGTTCGCTTTTCTACCGATTCAGTGATAATTGTGAGCGTATCAAGCCTATCATCGTCCGCAAGGCTTGTATAGCTTAGCGGAAAAGGTCCAAAACATTCATCTTGCCGTCGTAATACCTCTATAGGATATGCCGAGTCTGTTGGATCGATGTTGCAGGGCTTAAAAATGTGCCAATTGTCTCCCCATATCAGACTTATAAGCTTTACAGAGTTAGTAGATAGAACCCGTCAATCAATGTCGCGAGAGGGGACCTTGCCGTAGCTCCCAAAGACCAAATATCTGTGGGCGGACCCCAGATAAGGTTAAGCATCGCTTCAGGGCTTCGAAAGATAGTGGCCCCAATAACATGTTCTTCGACTACGGAATCAACGTGTGTGCTATCTCCGCAATCCGCCAGTTTGATATCGCTGAATCGACTTTCACAGTCACTATAGTTGACCAGTATATTATCCGGTTTCACATCTGCCATCAGGAGTCAGGGATTATGTAACGATGTGCTGTAACCATGGCTTTCCACGTACCCGTATGAACGATCCCCTCCTCGTGCAAAGCTGCCAGAGCTTGTAAGACAGCCTTCGTAACGTGCTTTACTTCCGAAGATTGAAGTTTTTTTGTTGCCGATTCGATCAACAGATTGCTATCAAGATGTTCCAAGACTAGCAAAGGAGGATCTTGGATCTCGTCAATTAGGCGGCGGAGAGATGATATGGTCTGGAAACGCTTGAGGATGTCACGCTCGTTACGTAAGAGAAAGTCTGGCGCGGTTTTCAAAATGACATTCTGTTTCGTCTGTGTATCACTGTGACAAGTTAGAAGAAGGGAAGCAAAATGGTGAGATGGAAGTCCTTACACAGCCCGCCATATGTTTCGGTGCAGCCGCTTCGAAATCAGATAATTGCCATGAGTGCCATTTGTTTGGCTACCAATTTGCATGGGTAGAGTGGAAGCCATCCTTCGAAACACTTTCATCTTATAGTCCTTATAGAGCGCCGGTGACCAGACAATTGGTTGAACCAGCTGTGGTTACCAGTCTAAAAGTTGAACGACGTGTTTCAGAATTGCCTCAGAACATTCGACGTGTGGGGCTAAGCCCCTTCTGGTTAGCGCTCTGCGTATTCTACTACGAAAGCTGCGATTACACGTCTGAGGGCAGACCGGCAGAATCGATAAATACGGGCAGATCTGACTTACAACCGGAAAAATACCAAACTTTGCCGTCGCCTTACTCAATGTGATAAAGTATAAGCGTATCATCAAATTAATTACATTTTGTTCATGTCATTTACTTTGTTTATATATGTATTAAAAAAATTATCTATTCTGCATTAACAAAATAATGAAACAAGAAAAGTTAATATTAGCTGATTCTTGCTGATCATATGCTAGAAGATGATACAAGCAATCAATAATGATTCTGAGTATAGAAGAGAAAGATAACCACAACACCATTGTACCAGCGCTGTTAGGAATCGAATCTAATATAATTAAATCACCCAACGGGTATGTTCTCGTGAGGGCGCTAAATTAGCATGCGCGACTGAGTCGTTTGCATGACTGAGCTATAAATACGAGTATCTCGCACTAGGAAATCTAAATATTAAGGTAATCTTCAGGTGTGGTTAGTCATCTCTCGTGGCTTTCTAGTACCCTACCCAACAGGTAAGGTGGCCGTATACCTGGTATGCCAGCCATAACGACGGTTTAAGGGGACATTCGGATTATGTATGAAGTGCAGTGTAATTGATTCTACTAATTTCTACGAATTCTGCACTATCTGAAGATTTACACTCAATTTTGATGAGACTCTCGGCAAATTCTAAAACGATACACACAGCGCCTAGATAGTGCCATAGCCATAGGCTGCATGCACTTAATGAAGAGGGGAAACAAAATCTTTTTCGAAGACAAAGTATCTACTTTTGTTCTTTTCGTTGAGCTTGAAATTATGTAATCGAGAGCCAAGCTTATTCTGAATGTAGATTGAGATATTATTTGTGACTACTATTCCTTATGAGACTTCAGAAGCCGTCACCCTTCTTCCATCGCCGACCACACTCCTCTGCACGGTATTTTGGATTATCTCCTCGTTCCATAGCATTTTGTTTCCTTACTGCCATTTCCTTGGTCAGAGCTTCGATCTGTTCGTTTAGGAAAGTATGCCTCCCCCGATCTGGAGCAGGAAGGCCAGCGACATTATCGCTTCGGGCAGCTTCTTCGAAGATCCTCTTCTTGTCTCGCCAATCTTCTAATTCGGACTCGAATCCCTGTTTGGTATAACGAAGCTCTAGGAAATCTTTGTATCGAGCTTTTCCACCGAAACATATGCCAAACCCGTCACAGTAGCATGTATGTTCCGCCGGACAGTAGACGTTTTGACCAGTGAATACGAATTGCCAAGAGTACTCCCAGATCCTACCAGATATGTAATCACTCAGAGGCGTTCTTAGTATCCAGTCACGGTAAAAGACATATCGACCCAGTGGTATTGCTAAGAGCCGTTCTTTTGATAGTGCGAACTGCGCACAACACGGTTGGGCTAAGAAAGTTGGCATGGGCTCGAGGGGAAACAACTCGCTCCAACACTTCGACAAAACCTTTTCCTCCTGCTTTCCTAAGAGTTCCTGCGTACTGACGGGATGGAGCCATTCCGGGCATCCTGGGCCCCAATGACATCTCATGTTCATGTATCCATTTCTAATCACATGTGCATTATTCAATCTGTGAATCATCTCCACAGCATCGTGTCCAAGGAATTCGTTGTTATGATGAGTCCAACGGTGCGCGTGCATGAAAAGGACAATGTCTGGCAGGCTGTCATAGTGGTCAATGATGTATGTTAGGTATACCATTACTTCATGTCCCTTGTTCCTTGGTGGATGTAGATACGCTGATGGATCGTCGGCAAAATAGACGGAGATATTCATATCCGGAAGTTCATCCGCCATCCATTTGATGTCTTCTTCCTTGATGTGAGGAACAACCATAACCCGAGAATAATTCGAAATGGGGGGCTTCGGCGAACCTGGGCGAAAGTTGGATGATAGGCCTCTAGCTACATCTCCCAGGCCTAGAGGTCCTTGGTTGAACCCTTCACCACGTGGTCCTTGGTACTTGGACAAGTCTGAAAAGAACCCATGTGATAGGTCCTGAGTGATCAGGTAGCGAAGGAGAGTAACGAAGATGAGTGATGTTGCGGCTGCACACAACGGCAAGATTTTCTTTCGAAGGTACATGGTGACAGATGTCGGAATAATATCAGATCAAAATGTGAGACTTCAACGAGAATCCCAGCAACTCAATAGGGCATTCGTTAATCTATATCGCGGAATAAAATTAGCAAATCTGAGTTTATAGACCTGGGTAACTTCTGGAACTACTGAAGTGTTTACTCTGATGGATGTGATTTTCATTGAGCTAGGCTCCTAGGTGTCATCGGCGTAGTTTGCCTATAGCATACTGGAAATTGCTCTTTGAGTTTTTGGTGATGCTGAAGACAGGACGGGAACCAACTGGATTGACTAATTTAAGATCGAGAATTGAGTGAATGTACAGAGATGCCCCGGATAATTCAATTCACTCTAATTTCACCTGGCATATTTGAATGCTCCAAACAGGTTGCGCTAAGAAAGAAATACCTTAGGTATACAATCATAGGTTTTCAGATATTGAGGAACTGCTAGGGCAAGACAGATGGCGAAGTCGAGTTCTTTGGTGTTACGTTGTTACGAATTAGCAGCCAAGACCCGCTATATAAGACATGGAAAGCTCACAACCCATAGCTTGCTGGATGGATGATAACAGCCGTTCCTCTTATTAAGAGTAGAGCCTATTTGTAGGCAGTACTTCTAAAGACGTTGTCAATGACCGTCTTCTTGTGATGGCTGGCTGCCAATTGTTGCACACATGCCATGTATGGAGAGCTTGACAGCCAACAGATCCTTAAGGATAAATACAGCATTACTGGCCTTGGCCGATGGTTAGTAGAACGATGATCTAGGTTCTGGACCGACCCTGGCATGTGGTTGGAGCACTCTCTGTCTGGAGCCTGTGACCATGGTGTCATACCAAGGAAGCAATGAACGAATTCTAGCTTCCTGTCGCCGTTCAGGATGGGTAGATATGTCTCAGCAAAGAAAGAAAAGAGGCCAAAGTGGGCTTCTGTTAAGCCGAATAGGTGGAGCCGGGCGAATGATTACCTCCCACACCACAGCCTGTTGCAAGTGGACGTGCATGTCGTTGAGGTGCGTGATGACTAGGCTAACTCAAGTAGGATTGCGGGCTACATCTATGATTCTCTATAAAAATGGCCTTTGGGGAGAGTGGAGGAATGGATCCCGCGTCTGGATTTGCTAAAGTCGAACGGAATTCGGAGAAGAAGACCTGACCGAGCCAGATACTCCGTTCCTCGAACCACTGTGCATCCTTGGCGTATAACCATTTCGAATCGACCCTGCACTCCCCGAAGCATATCCGTCACTGGTTCCAAGCCAGTCTCGGTCATCGCGCCCGTACACCTTTCCACGGTGAGGACCGACGGGTGGAGCTTGTTTCCATCTTCTGCTCAGATCTTGATCATCGTCAATTATGATAATCATCCAAACGCCGATCTGGCCATTGCTACCAAGTAAAGGGGTGCAGTGGATCCAACGGTTTCGCCCGTCTTCGTCAATTTTAGAGAGCCAGTGCACCTTTGCAGTGACACCACGGCCTTCTGCAAGGGCTGCGGTCAGTTCGTCTCTAACTCCAGACGAGCCCCCTATTTTATTCATGAATGGCGACTGGAGGATGCCAGGGATGCGTAGACTAGGCGAAGCGAAAATAATCCGCAATGAAGGATAAGCGCGAACAAGTAGATACTATGCACAGTCAGTGGGTTGTCTGCTTAGGGAGGGCGAAGAACTGTACGTTTTGGTAGATACCACCAAGTCTTCCACTCCCTCGCGTCATCGAATTGTATATTGAGCTGGCATCTGCCGTTGGCTCTTTCAGCAAAAGCCTAGGTCTATGCGGTGCACCGTTGCGTGGATTATCAGCGTCCTCTTCTTGATGTTCCCGGTGCATCCGCCCACCCCACCGTCTCACAGTCTCTAATTCTCCCATGTTCAACATCTCGCTCAATTCTTGAAATTCGTCCACATGTTCTTGCTGGCTGTCAACATCTCCCCTTTTCTGTCGGTTCTGCTCTCGATCTACCAGTCGCTGGAGAGACTCTAAGTCTGTGCAATCTTTTACTACTCCACTAACATCAACCTGGGCTCCAATATGATATCGGATCTTGCCCCGACTGTCACATAGAGGGGCAACCATGAGGAGATTCACAAACGGTGAACCATCGCGGCGACTATATGCGTAAGTACTCGACGGCACTCGCTGGGAAAAGCGCTACCCACTAATTGAGGAACACCTCACAGTGCTCTTTACCATCTTGAACCGCTTCTCGAAGTCTTCGTACACTAAGTTGGTTTGTTTTAGGTCCCTGTAGAAACCGACAATTCCGCCCAATGGCATAGTTCAGGCCATACTGCGTGGTCCGGTTGAATTCTGATTCCCAACATTAGAGCTTCGGAATCAACGAAAAAGGCGGTCGGGTTTACCTTCAGAAACGAAGACTATTGGATTATCAGGTCTCGATGGATCGGTAACGCAAAAGACCTCGGCAAGACCTTCGGACGCCTCACGAAGATGTGGAGCTAGGGTTCCAGTTATTCGTTGGGAAATGCTTAGACTAACTATTTGTATGTACATCAACGTAATGTAGGCAGGGAGGTCTTCTCTAACCAAGACATCGAAGGATTGGGCAGCTTTCTCTTCAAGAACAGAATTGATGGTAGGGTTGGCTGGAGTTGTGGTGAAGCTATAGCTGGGTATCGGACTCAAGGCTTCAGCGATCGCGTTCGCGTACTTGATCGCCTTCAAGGCCTTCAGAGCGTCGAGGTAGTAGATAAGGATTGGGACAGACTGTGGGCGGTGGGTGCTCAAGAAGGCTGTGAAGCGCAACAGTAATGATGGATCGGAGAATATAGTCTCAAGGTGCTCGCGCGAGAAAAGCTGTTCCGACCGCATTTCGAGGGAGAAGATTCGATGACCCTCTTCTGGCGGAGCAACGAGGTCAAAGGAACCAGCAAGATCCCCAGGTAACGGCTGCATCTGATCCGAATCGTCCAAAACAGACTGTGTCTGCAGTGGCGGTAGCTCTGATGAAGTTCCCTGGGTTTCGTAGGTTTCGTGAGACATTGCCAGGGAAACGGGGGATGCGCTGCGGGATGCATAGTATGGCGGCGATTGAGGCATTGGCTCAGGGCCCCTCTGGCTACTAAGATGGTCAGCTGCTTGATGTTCAATATTGAACGCTTAACACCATTGAATTGCTGACCCTGGAGGTATTGGGACTTGTTTTAAATGCTGGTATAGGTCCGGCATTGATGGAGTTGTGTTTGCCTTCAGCCGAGAGGAGATGCTCGCGTTGCCTACGCTTGGGCGCCGTGATGAAGGCCAGTCGTGATTCTGAAAGTCTTGGACCTGTATCAGAGGCTGCTTTCCTCCGTTCGAACCATTGTCCCGGCTGAGAGGATGCTGAGCTGCTGCAACGTTCGGTTCGGTTCGACCTTGCGAACTATCGACATGGCGCATTGTTTGTGAGGATGGATGATGCCGTAGAGGCATGTGAATGGACGGCATGCTTCCACAAGCCGAGGAATTGGGAAGACGGGTCGGTGTTCACACGAAGGTTAATTCCATGGACCCAAATCCCACCGTAACGATAATAAGACAATTGGAGGGTCAGGGCTGACGAAAAAGCACTGAGGCACGAGTGGTAGGTATAGGTAGGAGGGTACTAGGTACCATGGTAACAGTACGTAGTTAAGGTAGGCAGGCGTGAGCCGTAATAGGGAGAAACACCAACGATAGTAACGAGGAGGAAGGACATTGGTGGCATCGTCGATAGAAACAGAAAGAAGGACTCCAACGGTAAAGTAAGATTACTGTTACGATAACGTACGTACAATTCGAGTACTTTCAAGATTGATGGGTGGACGATTATGGACTAGGCAAGCAATTAACAATAACAATGATTCACCAGTTGGTAAATGATAATTTATGGACTGTAATAATGATGATGATAAAATGTACTGTAGTACGCAGAGGAGAGACTAAGGTATCGTACTACGAAGAAAAGGGAAAGGGGGAGGGGGCCCAGCAGTTAAGCATAAAATGGATTGAGGTACGGATAACCCCGGCATGCATCGGTCTTACTCGGCACGCTCGGCAAGGGTAGATGATCCATGCATCATTCGGAAAGTATAACTGTGATGGAGATTGATGATTTCTGACTATGGACACGAGGAAGGCACGACCTGACCTTGAGGTACGGGAACCTGAAGTGGCCCTCCGTATCATATAAGAGGTAAGTGTATCCAGTACTGTACCCAAAGTGCTTTGAGGTATGTTTCGTTGTTACCCATACTTTCTCACAGGCATCAGTTATCGTTGCGTCTCTCTCGCATCATGCACGTAGGGAACGTCGAGGCTTCCAAGTTTGCAACATTACTAGAAACGGCAATATTGTTATCACTATTGAATGCCCTGGTCCCATCCATCTTCCTGGAGTGTTTCCTTACCCAGCGCTAAGACTGTAAACCAACCAATTGTGCTGGAGATACCTATACACCACCAGGTAAGACTCCATGCAACTCCTGCGCTATGCGGTCAACATGTGTTTGAGAGCCTCTCTCGACTAAGCGTTTATTTCGCGTCATCAACTTCATCTTCAACTGTAGCCGCCTTCCCTTTACCCTTGGCATGTGGGCTTTTAGCTGCTGCTGTAGAGTATTGTGCTGCCCCATGTGACGGCGGCTCGCCACTAGCCCACCCAGCGGTCCTCCCGTGGCCGTTCTGGTCTCTCTCTTGGCCGTCACTGACTATCTTCGAGCCCGAACCCCACACGGGAAGGGTGTGTGGTTGGCGATCTTCAGAAAGGCGTTCCGGGTTCGAAGATGTCAGTTGGGGTATTATCTGTGACCCCTCGTGGCTACTGCTTTGCCCAGCCTGAGCGCCAATCGAACGCCCAGTCCCATTGGAGGTCGTTGGTGCTGATGGCGCTCGCTCGTTTGATAGTTGAGATGCGTTACCATGGGAAGAAGCCGTAATTACGTTTGGCAAGCCTTCTTCACCCAACGCCGTTGATGTTTGGAGACTCTGAGGCTCTGATTCGCGCTGCGACGAACGAGGGTCTGTAAGACGCGCGGCTGTTGGCTGCGGTGTATTACCGCCAATGTTTGCCTGAGGACTTGAACGAAAGGTAGGAGCCAGGTGTGCTGTAGAACCAGCTAAGTTGGCGCTACTTGGAAGCCTTTGAAGGGGCAGGACGGTCCAACCATCGGGAACCGTCACGCCAGGGGGCAGGTCCCGGTGTCCAGGTCCTAGAACTTGCTGTTGTTGATTGGAAGCAAAGATTTGAGGGGCGGAAATTGGTTGTGCACCTTGCACCATTGAGTTCTGTGGTCGATGTTGGTTTGCTGTAACTGTACCTGTGCTGATGGAAGCTCCTGAGTTCGCCTGTGCTATGCGAAGCCTTGCTAATTCACCTTGAAGGGCTCGTACCAAGAAAAGCTGATCGGCCTGTACTCTAAGTCCGTTGATCTCTTGCATCAATTGTTGTTCGACGTGATGGAGCTGTAATGGTACGTTTATCACACTAAAATTTGCGCTGGTCCGGCGATTTGCAGGAGCTTGTCGAAGAAACCCAAATACATTGCCTAGTCTTTGAAGGTCCCCGATTGCGGGAACAGGCGCTTGCTGATTATGCTGGGGCCGTTGGATGTCGCCCTGCTGCGCAAAGTCTTGACCAGCGTGTCTGGCTACAAATGCCAAACGAAAGGGGCCAAATTGAAAGACATTCTGCGCCATAACTGGCTGTTGGGCTTCACCGTGGCCTGCGCCGGGACCCTGTGGCTGCTCTGGATTAATTTGTGCCCTAGCATCCCGGGTTAGGGGGTTTGCGCCTTGAGGCCGACCTAGCGCATTTGGTATAAGAACAGGCCTTCGACATGTGGGACAGTTCTGCTGGCGCTCTAGCCAGCTACGTAGGCAAGCAAAGTGGAGGATATGACCACAAGGTAGCCTTTTAGGCCTTAAGCGCTCATCAACAGGAGGGGGAGTGGCAGCATTAAGCCCAGCAGCACCAGGTGGCTGGCCTGCTTGCTCTGGTGGCTGTCGCCAAGGCCTCATGTCCTCTCGACAGATGATACAGACATCCTCCCTTGCGACCTCAGCCGCCGTTGCGTCCGGGTATCGTCCGTTCATATCTTTAGTTGCTTGTCGATAGCGTACGAAGTCATTTATGCGCTTGTAGAATGATCGAATCGTCAAAGCTACGTCGCGGATAATATGAATGGGCATGCCGTAGAACATGCAGAGAACACAAAAGAATGTAAGGTATAGGACAAGCTTAAAGAAGTCTGAAAATAAGAGTTAGCGTGGAAGGTCTGGGGAAATGATCTTTGAACATGGCACCTGTAGTGAGATCTAAGTAGAAGACCCATCGTCCCTTCTCCTCCCAGCCAGGAACATCAATATCCAAGGCTTCAATATCATCCTGTGCGAGACTATCGCCAGTCAATGGTGTCGTGGACGAAGACCTTACCGAACCTAGCTGTTGCTGAGTCTGCTCCCGCTCTTCTCTTATCTGAGCGCGCCGTAAGCTCGTTTGGTTCTTGATTACGGCAGCTTCATGAAGAGATATGGTGTAGCGGGCTGCAGTCGATAGAGAGGTAATGGTAAGAACGGCAAACTCAAAGGCGAACATGACCATCATGTTGGGCCGCGCCTGAAGTAGGACAGTCTGAATGGAGTAGCGGAGCATATACACATCAAAGAGTGTCGAGACAACAAGGGAGAACGAGAGACGGGCATGGAATAGACGCGGGTTTGCGGGCGGCTGCTGCTCCAAAATGTCGACCCGACCTTCTCCAATCCAGCCCCAGACTTTACCAATCAACAGGCACACAAACATCACGAGAAACCACCCCCCAACTTCCTCCCTAAAAATCGTCATAGCGAGGCAGGTTTCCGTGATGGCAAACCATGCCTTTTCGTAGAGTTGCTCGACTTCTATGGGACGTAGGGGACCGTAGAATAATCTTTGCAGAGCAAGCATGGTAGTACAGACCCCAAGGAGTGCTAGGTTTGTCAAGATCTATGACACTGTAAGTAGGGCGATTATGCAAAGAAGTATAAGTAGATTTTACCATTAAGCACGCATTACTCTGCGCTAGGTAGACGCAGGCTGAGTAGAAATTTGCTCTTTGATGTAAGGCACGAACAATCACTCCGGTTGCCAGGGCCATAGAGGTCTGCCAGAGCGCCGGTGAGATATTAGTAACAGCTCACTTACGACGCAACGGACTGGGAAGAAATTACCCCAGCGTAAGCGTAGTACCTCATCCTCCACAGGAGCGAGAAAGTCTTCGCTCTATCAGATCGCTAATCATCGCATGGTTCCATTGCGATCATGATAGAAACTGTGCATGGAAAGAGAGAGTGCCCAATAACGAAATAGCCAGATATGGCGAAACAGATAGTACCCCGTAATGCCCAGGCGTTTAGTACACAAGCGCGTATGAGTAGGTAGATCATCCGCCGGCAAAGGAACTTCTACTTTAGTGACTTTACCCATGAATCTATCTATGTCTACTTTGGTACATATTGTCCGTTTGTAATTGATAATTTCCAGTCCTCCTAAACCTATGGTTAAGTAGCATGTTTACTGCCAGCCGATCGCAGACAGTCACCTATCTGTTAGGTGTTTGTCTGTTCTCCATTTCATTCTTGGTGTTCCTGAACTCCTCGGTTTCCTTCGTAATCACTGATTTGATAGGGGAAAGGCAAGGAGTGGGAAATGCTGTTGGTACACTGGGCTTTGCAGATGAGCTCGTGGTTTTAGTAGCGTGCCCGGTTTGGGGCATAATATCTGATCGCTGGCTTGGGGTCAGGCTTGTGAGTCTCCAGTAGTGCGTTGCACTAGAACGGTTCTGACGAAGTATGCAGGTTTGCGTGTTGGGCTATGCCATCGTTGGAGTGGCGTTGATGCTCTCTGTTCAGGCAAAGAATGTGTATCCACAACTACTGCTAGCGCGGCTGTTCTTCAGTATTGGAGGTTCGGCTACCGCGACCATGGTCACCGCAATTCTTCCCTCGATGTCGGCGCCTCGCAACAGGACGACTATAAATACACCTCCTGGGAGTTCCCCGCAAGTTAACGGCCGTACTGTTACACCTTCCATATCCTCTGAGCTCACCATTACTCCCCAGAGACTGAACCACCAGGACTCCCAATTTCCGTCCAAGCAGGAACAGGCTTCTGCTTCATCGAATCCATCCCCCACACGTCTTGCAGGTTTTGTGGGCTTATTTACTGGCTGTGGTGCTCTCATAGCGTTGGGTCTTTTTCTTCCCTTGCCGGCCTGGTTCCAGAAAGCAGGTGTGGGACCCGGCCAAGCAGTGACCGATGCGTACTACATAGCGGGGGCTACAGCACTGGTGATATCAGCAGTATGTTCTTATGGTTTGCGAAATCTTCTTGGTGAGGAGGACAAAGGATGGCGTGCCCTTGGAAAGGGTCGAGCATCCGGAGATACACCTTCCGGCACTGGCGGTGGCTCGTCTTCCTTGACTCCGCTGCTCGAAGCGGTCAGGCTCGGTTACCAAAGCCCTCTGCTAGGTCTCGGCTATCTCGGTGGATTTGTTGCACGTGCATCATCAGTTGGGATATCACTGTTCATTCCACTGTTCGTCAATGCACACTTCATCTCATCAGGTCTTTGCGATGAATTCCGAGGGGGGCCGGACGACATGAAAAGGCAATGTCGAAGAGCATATGTTCTTGCTGCTGAGCTTACTGGTGTCTCTCAGCTTGTAGCACTCCTTTTTGCCCCCGTATTTGGTTATCTAGGGGATCGATACCGCCGCCATAATATCCCACTCTTGATCGCAGCGCTGGCAGGTGTCTTCGGCTATTCTGCATTAGCCTCGCTCCAAAGCCCGGAGCCAACTGGCGTCCACGGCAGTCCGTGGATATTTGTTATCGTAGCGTTGCTCGGAATTAGTCAGATTGGCGCCATAGTGTGCAGCCTCGGTCTTGTGGGGCGGGCTGTATTGGAGCCAGCACGGCTGTCTGGAATATCCGTGGCTGGAAACACACACCAAAGCATCAACAACACGTACGGCTCCATTGGAACTCCTCCCACCGCAGCTCGAGCCGTGCGCACGTCTAGCACATGTGCTGAGGATAACAGCAATACCGAAGAAACGAGAGGACTACTCCACGACAAGGCCATGGACTCCCGATCTCGCCATCATTTGAAGGGCTCTATAGCTGGCATATACTCTCTTGCTGGTGGTTTCGGAATCATGCTCCTGACTAAACTAGGCGGATATCTTTTCGACAGGACGTCGCCGGTGGCTCCCTTCTACCTACTCTCTATTTTCAACGCTTCACTTTTTGTAGGGGTTGTTGCCTACGGTATCTCAGCCGCTGTGAAGGAACATTAATCCTCCCAAGCAAGCCGACTATATTATACCCTGCAATTGTGCCCATCTCCCAATCGTACAAGGACCATTTAGTTAGCCATACACGTACGGGGATATTAAAATCGTTGCCGGCACGATCAGAAATCCTAGTGTACCAAAGGCCACGGCTGTAGAAGTGGATCCAACGAGTTCTTCGTGGAGCATTGGATCTGCAGAGTACTCTGCCCCAATGCTAGAAAGCGTTGTGACCCGCCGCCTCATTATAACCTTGCAGCGAGGACTGACCTTAAGACAATCTGTCATATGCAACTGCTCCTCTAAAAGGTTAGCTTTGCCGTGTCTTGCGGCATGCTGTGGCTAGGAGCAATGCTGCGGATCGCAGAAATCATTCTGTTTCGGAAACCGTCAGAATCTACGATCCCTTGGGATTACGAAGTCCATACGCATTACGTTTCCTACACATGATGCTGTTGACTGTAAGGAAGCTTGCGCTTATGCTGGCACTGCCAAAGACATCTGAACATGGGCATATTGCTATCGGAAGATGTGGGAATAGTCTGATCAAACGAGCACTGAAGACATGGCTTCTTTTTATCTGCTTAATATCTGGCACCTACCTAACCCAAGGAAATTGGCTTACTTCACGTAAGCATAACTGGCAACCCAATTCTGCCTCAGATCACCAAGAGTTGGCGCTCCTATCTCTGCATGCCACAGTTAAGCTGTTATGATGCGAAATATCAAAAGCTTCCATTGGAGAGGGGTATGCTCCTACAGGGATTGAAGTTTGCTCTTTCTGAAATCACGAACAAACTTTCCTTGTAGATCTACCAATTGTTCACCGTATGAAAGCTAGTCGGAGACCTAGGCATGGGATGGTTTCGCATGAAGCCGCTCCCTTTCAGATATACCGCCCAAAGGAAGACTGGGGTGAATTTTCATTAAGTGAAGGTATGGCCGAAGAGGAGCAAAGCGACCGAACCATTGTATACTATTATCTGCACAGCGCCCGAGGTCTAGAGTCATGGCCCCAACCAATGAAAGAACGCTGCGGTCACCATCAATCATGAGTATGTTCATTTATCTTCTCGGCTAGTTGGTATTTAGACGTATCCTGCCATCTCTTTATGTCGGTTTCCAATATTGAAATGCTTTGCCTTGTCTTCGGGTCCAGAGAAAGGCTTGTTTGTGAAAATATCAAGATTGGTTCGACCCTCAGCATATCAGGAAACGACTGGCAATCCTCTTGGTTTATCCGGTCAGACTTTCACGCCGTCTAGCAATCATGTAGTAGCCGTGTCTATACAGACACCTCTTCCGTGCCAGGCTCATTGACGTCTGATGAAGCCTAAACGTCCACGAACCTTGATATTCTACCGTGCTATGTTGGAGGGTTTGTACCGCACCGATTCCACCTGATGCTGGTATTGAGCAGAATATCGAATCGATATCACTAAGCTAAGAGAAAAGCTCCGGCCTTACTACCAGCTGCAAGATCCCATAGCTCCTAAGCCTTGGTTTCACGTCGCGCAGCTGCAGTGCAGATGCCATCGCTTACACACTTTTCCCGGTATACCATGCTTGCCACATCTCCTTGACCTTGTGCAGTGCCTGCTTCACCGCCTCGAGTTCGTCTACTAACGCTGCCTTTCCAAGGTGTCAATAGAACCTGTGCGTCCTACTGCGCCCGCTACTCCCACTCCGTACTCTTTGAGCGGAGTTCTGCATGCCTGCTTAGGGAATGCTCACTAGACTCTTCTGGCTGGGCGGTCACGGCTCTTTCTTGATTGGAGCTCTGCCTTGACACCTGAGCGGATCATCGAGTTAGTATTACTTAGGCGTGTTGATTACAGAGAACCCTGCCAGTAACTCCAGCATTGAATTGGAGCCAGAACTTTGGATTTTGCATGTGCCAATGTCCTCTATTCGGTATGGCCCATTTTGTTCCGAAGTGGAGATGAGATCCCGACTCTTTTCTGAACTTAACTTCGAGCTCCAGCGTGTACTACATCATAATGCAATGGATGTAGGCCATGTTGGAGGCGAGGATCGATGCTCTTCGCTTGTGACGATCCCAGGACTTGGCGTTGTTAGTGATACGTACTACAGTCCACAGGCGACGATGGACCCATGGCAAGCTCACAAGCATATGAAAGCTCTTCCTGGCGGCCAATCTAGACCGATAAGTTGGTCGGCGGTCTGCGAAGATTTATGGGAATCTCAAGCTATCCACGTAAGCCACATCAGTTCCAACTACGACTCTGCCGTCGATATTGGCTGCACCAACGAGTCCGACACTCAGGAACATGACTTTCCATCTGTAGGATTTGATGGCAGCCCGATTCGAAACCAGAGATTTCAGTATGATCTACCAGACTCCTCAACGTTTCGACCACCCTTTGTTCAAAGTCTAGACCAGGCCGCATGTGACACCGCTGGAGACAGCTCTTGGCCAATTGGCGGATGGTATTCAGATGTGAAAGCAGTGTCCTCGGCGGGGCATAGCTCGCCATGCTTTTCACGCTTTTCGCATTCTACTTCGGACGATATCTCCACGAACTCTGGATTTGTTAATTATTGTACACAACAGACTCCAGTGAATCAGTCGACAGCGTCCATAGAGCTTCACCTAACAGGTCTCGCGGGCCATGCTACCTATCCATCCAACCCACCATCCGCAAGCTGGTCCCTTGGTACCATGGATCAAGGTTACCAATCTTGTGGCAACAGCGTCTCCGATACGTCGGAGTCGCCGCGCCACGCAAAGGATGAATTTTTGGTACAATCGAAGCAAGCTGGAATGTCTTACCGGGAAATTCGAGTCAAGGGCCAGTTCAAGGAAGCCGAGTCTACATTGCGTGGGAGGTACCGGACCTTGACAAAATGTAGAGAGCATCGGGTAAGGAAGCCAAAATGGCACGCAAAAGATGTAAGTCCCCTCGGCCTTGACCCTCCTTGACCCATCGCCGTTGGGCTTAATGGATCCTGACCATATTCCAGATCCAACTCCTCCGCCAAGCTGTGGTTCAGGTCAGTGCGAGGTCCAAAAACCTCGGAGTACGGCAGCCATCGCTAGGCATTGATGCCAGTTTGGGATTAATACCGTCCTCAAAGATCTCATGGAAGCAAGTTGCCGAGTATATTTCGCTTCACGACGGCACGTATCACTTCGGAAACGCAACTTGCCGGAAGAAATGGGATGAGATCAAAGATTCCTTGTGAGAAAACTCGTTCAGAAACTTAGCACGCGACGAGAAACCACACTAGCCTTCGTTATTAACTGACTTCCTGGCCTACGAACCTTATATCATATGCTAGAAACCTAGGTGTTGTATGTAAGCGAACTGTTTTCTTGTCTTACGTCAAAGCAGAGTACAGACATCGTCAGATGGTCAACCTCGAACGACGCGTTGGGAGAGAGGAGGGAACATTGCTAGGACCTTTATTTCAGCCTCCGCTAGGATATCTCATCCGGTGAAGGGATGAGGTAGTTGCTGAGACTATGCAAGGCGTCACAGATCTTGAGCAGAGAGGTTGAGTAATTCAGTTCATCGTCTTGCAAAGCTCATACGGATTGTTAGGATGCATAATTACCAAATACGCTTGAGTAACGGCTCCGAGTGCAAGCAGCAGCAATCTTGCAATCAACCATGGAAGGGCCCTCGTGGAGCACTACAACCTCGAGAACGAGTAGGCCGGGCGTAACACATCATCCGAGTAAAATCTATCATGAAACCGCGATCTGTGCCCTGCCAATCCCAAAGAATTTTACAATTGACACCATGACGGTGGCTTACCACCAACATTTGCCCTCGGTCGTAATTTCCAGCCTCCTACTGAGATGAACATCATGCATATGTAGCAGGTCATCTGTAACGCTTCTTTGTAGCTCAAATTGAAAAGCAATGTGCTGAACAATATATGGGTAGATTAAAGGCCAAGTGTACTCGGCAAAGTAGGTAGGTATCGTACGTCAGCGACAAATACCATAAGGTGGAGGTGGGAACTTCCCCCACTGCATTTCCCCAAACCCAATGTCGCCTGTCACATTACCAGCCATCATCTCGCCAGCACTTCTTTCCTCTATTCGCTCCTGCCCATATCTTCCTTACCACTCTTGGTATTTTATAGCCGGAGTCACTTTGTCTGTACTGAATCGGCCCGACGAGATCCCAATTGTATTTGACTATGCCATTGAAAGAGGAGGGGGAAGCTCAGACGTTAAGCCAGAGCATGCCGAGCGATTGGAAATCGCTCGGAAAATGAGGGAGGCGTTGGTGAAAGCTGCGCCGATTGGAGGACTACCCAAGGTATCTACAACGAGGACTCGTACGAATGCAACGACTGATGGCTTGCATGTACATCCAGGCAATCAACGCCTTGTTCGCGCTGAAAGGCGCAACGCCGCCAGTACTTCTCGATGAACCGCTAGGCTATTCCCCCACCGCCCGAGCAGTGGAGGTTTACGATATTCCATCATCAACGATCCTGCACCGTGGGCAAACCTTCTTTGACAAGATCTATGGCAAAGTCTCGAAGCGGGTAATGGGCCAGATGGATCGATCCGGCACGGAAGATTTGGGCATAACGGCCCGGTTGATGTATGGCTATATTCTTTCCAATACAAGTGTTTTGACTGCCGCCGAGAGCAGTTATGTCCTATTGGCAGGGTTGATTCCACAAGATGTGGGTAAATCGGTCATGCCTGCATATACCGCACCGGATCCCAGCAACTGAGCTGACGGGTTGCCACAGGTCAACCCGCAATTAAAAGGGCATCTCAAGGGCGCCCTCAACAATGGTGCTACGGTTGAGGAAGTCAAGGCAGTGCGGGAGGTCGTAATACGGATATGCGAGGCTTCCGGGATGGCGCGATTAGGGGAGACTGTCCCAGGCGGATGGGGTTGGAGAGGTGAAGTTGCTAATCTATGAGCTGGCTTTACAAATTAAAGAGACCTCCTGTTGACCAACGACAAGCGTCCGATCTCCCACTTGAACTTTTTGGTGCTATATGACAAACGCCGAAAGACTGCCAGTAGCCCGGAGGCCAGGCTTGGAGACACTTGGGTTGGCCTTCGATCTGAACGTTGATACTCCTACATCTGTCGAAGCTATGTACATAGTATCGAAAGAGGTCCCAAATCCAAGCGGCCAGGTAATCCTGGTTATGGAAAAGTTTAAGTAGAAGCGGTCGCTGGAATCGAAGTTCTAGCTCAAATCGGTGGACCAGCAATGGGGGACAAAAGATAAAATAACATTTGTTTCTAGAGGCGAAAAGTTAATAGGAGAGCTTTTCTAGCCGTCATCGCGTGTTGCATCTTGCAAGTAGTGGTGGTGGGCAGCGAAGCCCTACGGCTGCAGGTCATTCTTCCTATGTGGACTGGTTTGCGCTTTCAAGCCCCCAACCGGGGCATGCTTGCCACAAACGGTTCGTACAAAGCTGAGTCTTGCCAGGCTGACCTACCTTACGGACCATGCATGGGTTATTGCACAGGAGTTTCTTTCTGATCCAGTCATCTAGATCAACGTATCGTAGTACTGTAGATGCGCAAAGCTAATCGATGGCGTATTACTGGTTATTATCCGTACACAGAGCACGGATTATGGCAGAAGCATCGAGTCAGATTCACAAGTACGAACGGGGAACTTCCCCTCGAAGTGGCGGATTTCCGATCAATCGTAGGACGACAGGACACCAAGCGCTGGTACAGTGGTAGTCCGGCAACGAGAAGCACAATTTTCATCGGTCGACGTACACAATGGTTGAGACAGTTGAACTCCATGATGCAGCGTGGTAGATTGCAGATTGGCACTCGGAAGGTAAGATTACATTGATTGGCTTTTCTGCTTCATCCCTATGATAAGGCTGGAAGCTAGCCAGATGTTTCACTTAGGGGTCAGGGTCATCATGACAGTGTATCACTGTGTATGTACTTTAAAAAGGGCTTGACTTTCAAGGGCTAAGAATATCGGTTCGGCACGCCGAAATCCGAAATGCCCTATCAAGCGGAGCGCAGCGGCAGGTCCCACCAAGTGGGAGTAAGTAAAGGTACTTTACTGATGTAAGGTATCTACTGTACAGTCAGTCTCTGAGGCATATTATTAATTGTTTACTCGCAAGCACCGGCGGTGAATCTGTTGTTCCATTGACCGATCCACTACCACATGGTGATAATAAGGTATGTTCGGGGCGAAGAAGCAGAATTGGTGCTACTCGACCACGGGCCCACGGAGAGAAAGAGAGAGAGAGAGAGGCTGCGTTAACTTAATAATCCGTCCGGAGTACAGAGCACACAGTGTGGAATTGGATTTCCGAAAATGCGCATCAGAATTCGTGTTGCTACAGTGCCTAATAGAAGGAGCCAGATGGGCGATGGCATTGTAGCAAATCACGGTCAGAGGACGCAGCCCACCAGGGAATGATTGAAACACATGAAAAGTTACTTCGAAGTATGTGCCACGCCCTTACAGGATTATTCCCTTTGAGTTCGATCAGCCCTACACGTTGGATGTGTCAGGGCGACGGGTACGAAGTCGGTTCTGACCCGCCAGAAGGGTTAAGGTACCTTACTACTCCGTACTGGAACGCGATCGACACGGAAGAGAAAAGGATGGCACGTGGGAGAGTATCAGGCTAGATTACTTAATTAGGTACTTAGGGCTATTGGAACTGGATTAGGGCCCCATGATTGGGCAGAGCCTTCACGCCGGCCAGCACATCATCATCTCCCAGCAATCCGTATGCGGTAACCCAAGTCCGACAGCACTTGGTCTCCCTGTCGTCTGTAAGGCGAGCGCGAGAATCTTGCTACACCAGACCCGAACCCCATACCGCCAAACGACTGGTGGCCTGATCGATCAGCTAGCGATTCACTGAAAGGGCCATACAGATGAAACGTCGATGACGTGAAGAGGAGAAACCGAACAATCGACATCGACTACAGTAGCAGTAGTAGTTAGTGCTGTCTTTATTCCACGATTTTGCTAATGAGCTGTCAGATTCCTAGCTTCGAACGTGTTTGGCGCGGTAAATGCCACACCAATCATTTGACGAAAACCAGTGCAGACCCATTGACTGCATCCTCACAGCATTCAGTGTCACCTTGAACTATCACTTGCATTGCAAGCGGTGTGAACAGTCGAAGTCAACAAAATGTTCTTGAGAATCACTCGGTTGTCGCACACTGACTGACACACACACTTTGCTCTCGTTCGATAATCTGCAATCCTTGTCGCGACTACTAGGTAGTAAAAGGTACCTGGGCTTGATGCAGGTAGGGTTAGTAACACATCCAGAGTGCAGCAGGCACACTGCGGCACTGCCCCCAAAACACTTCTGGTCGTTCCTGGAGACGAACCCAAGGATATGGTTCGATCCATGGGAGCCAGGATGTGCCATCATCACACGTGGCAGCTCGACAGCAGGAATGAAACATGCATGGGTTACATTCGCGGTTCCTTCAAGATCATCATTGTGTTTCACAGTCTTATATACGGACTCCGTTGTCATCATTATGTTGCAACAGTTATTCCTGAACCCCAGGTACTTTGGTCTTCGAATCTTCGTTTTCGCACAACGAGGCTCTCTTCTCCATGCCTCCATGGTACTTTATTTGGCGCGCCACGCTCAGACTCGAGGTGCACTGCAGGTTTTGGCGGTAGGGACATACTACTAGCTAGCATTGATTCCCGAAATAGTGGCATCCATGGATCTCTGCAGATTCTCCCCTGTCTCCATGCAGAGTAACTCAGCCTTGCAATGCCCCCATGTCCGCTCGCCGTAGCCACGGCTTCTTGATCGCTGATTGGATGAGCCACCAAAGGACCACTAACTGTATCCGGAACCAAGAAGCGGATTCCGCCGAAAGAGGAATGGCGCCATGGCTGCCTCACTGCAAGGCTTTCTCGGCTTTTTCTGCTTCACCGCTCACCTTTCCACTGCGAAACGCCGAGGTAAAGAAAGTACTTTACTGAACCAGCTAAGGTACTGCACCGGACTCGCCGACTGCGGTCCTATGGGGATCATAGGAGAGGGGGAACGAGTGGGAACAACAATGTTCATAATGCTTGGGTATAATAATAATCATCGTTGTTTTGCGACCAAGGTAAGTTAGGGCGACGACTCGATCGGATACAAATCTCCCCCCGTCGTTCGTCCGACAGTTGCTGAACCGTCCACTAAGATAGGACCAACAGAATCATTGAGACAAATATCAACCATCAGCGAAGTCAGAAAACAGTGCGTACAGTACCTGCTAGCAGCGATTGCGGTTACTGTGACTACGTACTACTGTCATTGTTCTTATTGTTATTCTTGTAATTAATTGTCGGTGATTAATGGGCGGTCGGTCGACGGAAATGTTTCCATTTGCGGGACCCTGTCAGTGCATTGCAGCGTGCATAGGGCGAGCCATCCACGTCCCCCCCAAGCGAAGAAATCAACGCTACTTTACCCATTCTGACCGGAAAGATGCCTCAAGGATGCTTGTCCCAAGGGGGTGGGCTGCGCAATAATGCAGGTGCTCGTCAGTCGAGTCAATTATCTCCTACTAAGATCGAGAGCCATGCTGGATCATGCTCGTGGATGGCCTGTTCCGAAGCAACTAAGAGATCATTATTACTCCTCCTCCTCCTCCTCCTCATCCTGGCTCCAATCTCACATCGCACATATACTCGAACACAGCCCCCAACTTGTTCCCAAACTCTCTTCCAACATTAATACTCAACTGCTCCTGGCCTTACTCGTCCTTCTTCCTTGCCTTGGAAGGCTGATGATCCACTGCCCTAATCCTCCATCAATATCTTCCTTCCACTTGCGACTCCAAGCAAGCGCTTTACCCCTCTCCCTCCATTGCCGAGAGACGCTCCTCGCAGACTAAGGCTGTCGTCGACAACCAAAGATCTTCGGATTTTGTCGCCCGAGGCATTGCTCCGTGACGCCTGCTCACCTCGATCATTTGCAGGTACCCGCGCCGTGCCTCCGCTATCACCTTATCTCTGTGCTAACTCTTCTACAGATAGCAAAAAGGACTGCTCTGAAGTACCATCACCGCCTCAGGCCCAAAATTACCGTCCGAGGGCATGGCTTTGGTCCGCGACAGCTTCAGTGACTTCGTGCTCTTCCCAAGAGATCCTTCCTCGTACTTGGACATGCTGGACCCGAGAGGCGACAGCGACTTCGACTTCGACGGGCTCCACTACAACACCCAAACAACCTCCAACATGCAGCAACCATTCTCGGACCTAGCAAACACATCCTATGACCATTACCCACCGGCCCTGGCATACTCGTCTGGATCTTCATCCTACCATGGCGCTCCTCAATTTGTCCTCGATGCACCAAAGGGGGACGCAAAGCAGGAACCAAAGCGATGGACTCCATCAGGATCACCCTCGCCGTCCACATCACAGCCCTATGACCACCCTCCTTCAGCGGTATCATCCGTCTCGGGTGCGTCTGGTCAGAGCACAGCGTCTTCGGCCGTAGGGTCACCTTGCTCTCATGCCACCCAAGTTATCCCCGGTCAAGAACATTGGACCGATTCACACCTCGGATTAGGTATCGCGGCTGGGATGTTTCATAATGATCGTTTTGGGAACGATATCTTTCCAACGACGAGTATAGACCACGATTTAACGTTTGAAGACTGCAAATACCCCAGCGGTTTTGTTGGTAAGTCTGGGGACACTTCTCCGTCATCAATTTCTACCAGTCACTCGAACGCTTCTGCGATCTCTTCTTCTCCGTCTTCGCATCATCCCATCTCTACTTTTCATTTTCCACAGTTGGCACTAGATACTTCTGTGGCCACACGGAATGTTACGATAGATACAATCTTAGAAGAGGTCAACAGTGGCATCAGTGCCTCTCCGCATTTAGTCTCTCCAGCCTCAGCAGTATCGACAAATGCTTCTCCTATAGTTCCTCGTGGGACGCATCCGGTCTCTCGTGCCCGACACACGGCAGGCTCTTTCAAGGCTCCTACCACGCCGGCTTCTGCCATGTCTTCATTCGCTCCGCGTGGCTTTTCTCCTCCAGCTTCGCGCCAGTGCCATCCTCGCAGGCACTCCACCGCTGTTTGTGGTGAGGCGAACGTACAAAGAAGCCCACCAGCATCCTTTCGGCGATTCCATCCATATAGCCGGCCAACACCATCTCCGGTTTCATCTAATCAGTCTCATAATAACCAATCACAACCTCCTTTCTTTAGTCAAAGTAGCGGCAGATATATTGCTCCACTCGAGTCATCTTGTTGGTTTTCCTTGGTTGTCATCCTCATTCCTCCCTTATGTCTAGCATCTTCTTCATGCCGATGCTTTTGTTTTCTTCTGATCAACAATATTCTCATGTTCGTATGACTGAGGCTGACAGCTTATTGCTATAGATCCTTCTCTTATCCAACCCTTTGATGCGCCCATTGTGCAAAACGGTACCATGGCACCCTACACAGGAGCAATCCATGCATTCCACCTTCCATCGCAGACTTTTCAGCCTCCTTCACCAGCACCGTCAGATGTGTCCAGCCAAGAATCGCACCGGCCAGGATCTACGAGGATCAGGAGCGGTACTGCATCTCCGTTTCTACGTACTGCATCCTATCAGCCATACCCACAAGGATCAGAGGCACGCAGACTCTCAATAGCTTCCAATTTCTCACGCAATTCGCAGGACAGCCCACGATCGACCAGCATTGGATTCGACGAAGATGGTAGGGAAAGGGGCCGTTGTCCAAACATTGACTGTGGCAGGCTGTTCAAGGACCTGAAGGCGCACATGCTTACCCATCAGTCGGAAAGGCCTGAAAAATGTCCGATTGTGACATGCGACTACCATCAAAAGGGCTTTGCCCGCAAGTACGATAAGAATCGACATACCCTGACCCATTACAAGGGCAACATGGTGTGCGGATTCTGCCCGGGATCGGGCTCGGCTGCCGAGAAGAGTTTCAATCGCGCTGACGTCTTCAAGCGTCATTTAACCTCTGTGCATGGAGTGGAGCAAACCCCTCCGAATAGTCGTAAGAAGAGTCCTACTGCTGCGTCTGTTAGAAAGATCTCCAATCACCCTCCCGACGTCACTGGCAGATGCTCGACCTGCTCGGCCATGTTCAATAACGCACAAGAGTTCTACGAGCATCTGGACGATTGTGTCCTTCGCGTCGTCCAGCAAGAAGAACCCAGCGAAGCCATCAATGAGCAACATTTGACTGGAATAGCCAACGATCCAGCAGTTCGAGAGACTTTGGAACGCCACATGCTCCCCGTAGATTCAGATCATGCTCCCTTAGACGCTGCGACCTTCGGTGAGGAAGAAGTTAGTGGTGACGTCAAAGACGATGGCTCCGAGAGCTGGACTAGTTCGTCCAAGGCCAGCACCCGTTCGGGCAAGGGCACCATCAAGTCCCACACTCGGAATCCATGTTGACAATCAGCACATGCCCAAGGTGGCGCTTCGCACGTCGGGGGTGGAAGCTCCATCATGAAAGCCAACCGTACGGGAGTGGCTGCTAAAGGTCGTGGTATGACTCTTTCCAAGGGGGCCGCCCCCTTGGTCGGCAAGGGCCGAAAGAAAAGAAAGCATTATCCAGTGTCATGGGGTTGCTCTACAGAAAAGATGAAGATGAAGAAAAGGGTATTGTGCGTATATGATGGGTCACGACGTCTTTGGAAGGACGACATGATGCTGAACAGTGAATTTGAAGTCCGCATGCGCCTGGGCGACGGCGAATCCTACGTAACGGACTTGGATGTTGAGACGGTCAAGCGAGCGGAAGCCTTACACAACGCAACGGAGGAAGAGAAAGGACCTTGGGTTCAAGGGAACGATGTGGACATCCAACAATTAATGTCTTGAAGATTTAATGATGTGCTTGTACCTGTATCAATATTGTAATATCGGCTTGGATGGGTGGGGCGCTGACTTCCTCGAGCGTATTGATTTGAAATGGATTGGATCTTGACGAGCTTACGGCTGTCACGATGGATATGGAATTTTGGGCACAAACATCGAAAAAGGGTTGTGGAACAGCGACTGGATTAACTTCTTTCCGCTCAGCGTCTACTTGGAGCGATGATGGGATGCTTGCTAAAGGTGCTGGACACTTACTGTCGATTGTCGATTCAAGGTAGTTGAACCACTTGGTATGGACAACCGAACACTAAGCTAAGATCTTGTTTGATACGCCTTCTATTACTGGGGCCAACTTGATCCCATCGACTGCTTTTAACTAATGTCAAATCTACCTTCAATCACGTGACTCTAATCCTCCAACACGTCGCGCCGAAGTCGCGCTACGCGTTAATCATTTAATGAACCCGCTCACAATATAATATTTTATTATTCTTTCATCGCCATCACAGTGTAGTAGGATGACCCGACAAGAATTTAACCGTATCGATCCCAAGCGGAGAAGTACCATTGATCACAAGAAAAAGCAGTTCGCAACACCACTTTACAAGCAGCAGGAATATCCTCACCGCTTGAACCTCTACGAAACCCCACCAACAGCGGAGATTACGCTCGAGCAATTTGAACAATGGGCGATTGATAGATTGAGAAGTACTAGTGACCGCAAAACTGCTTCCAGAGCGCTTCCAAGTTGATACTCAACAGTTCTCGCGGAGATCGAAGCATGCTCTTTCCGAAATAAATCTCCCACCGAGACCACGGCGCACATGCTACCTCTTCTACAAAAGTGGCTTCCTCTTTCCTCAAACACGTCGTCTTCTGTTGGCTGTCGGGATGAACGACTCAAGCTGGAACGACAGAAAGACCACTACTCACATTTTATACTCCGGCTTGCTTTCTCCTCCACCGAAGATCTACGACGGCGATTCGCGCGTGTTGAAGGCGCCTTGTTCAAGCTCCGCTTTCAGAACGATGACGCCAAAGAACGACAGGCTTTCGTCGAGTCGTTGAGCCTGGACTGGGAAGTCGTCTCGGAGCAGGAAAAACAAAGCTTAGCGGCGGATCTTCTTAATGCAACACCAGGCTTGAAGCGGCAAGAGATGGAGGAAGGAGTTTGGTTCAAAGTGGACCTCGAAACCGTGCCAGAACTTGTCGAAGGCCGCCGAGTCTTTTTGAAGGCTGGCAAGGCTTACGTGCCGGTGAGAGAGCAGATGAGCATGGTACTTGCTGGTTTCAGCGCGAAAATCGATCAAGGAATGGAGGTTCGTGATCGCTTCATGCTCAGCATAGTGATGAGCTAAGATCTCTGATAGCTCACTGCCCGGGCTTTACCTCGTCTTGACGAGGATGATCGCCTCACACCGATCCTCAATCATCTCTCAAAGAACTTCTCTACCCCAGATTCCACAATCTCAGACTCGGACACCGCATTGCCTGGCGCGCCCATTAATGCCTCTTCCATCGACACCTTGTCCCAACAGTTTCCCCTTTGCATGCGCAATCTGCATATGACGCTGCGGAAGAATAGCCATCTGAAGCACTTCGGTCGTCTCCAGTACACGCTTTTCCTCAAAGGCATTGGGCTTTCCATGGAGGACTGTCTCATATTTTGGCGCCAGTCTTTCAAGTTCAAGACAGATGACGAGTTCAACAAAGACTATAAATACAACATTCGCCATGTGTACGGCGATGTCGGTGGTGACGCTACTCGCCGGGGTCGAGGCTATTCCCCGTTCTCGTGCCAGAAGATCCTGACAGAACACCCCCCGGGTAGCGGAGAGAGTCATGGATGCCCATATCGCCATTTCAATGTCGACAACCTGACCTCGCTACTGCAACAGACGGGCGTTGACGATCGCGATGTGTTGCGAGGGGTGAAGGACGACGTAGAAAAGAAGAGGTATCACATTGCGTGTAATCGAGTTTTCGAGTGGGCACACAAGCGCGATATTCGACGGGTGAAGGAAGATGGGTCATGGGGGGCTGCCGACCTGGATACCATTGTCCATCCTAATACATACTTCAAGAGGAGCTATCTTATGAAGCAGAAAGCTAGGGTAGCAGGAAGCCAGGATGACGGAATGGAATGATAGGAACGGGTATTGTATGCTTTGAATATCACGGTGTCGAAGGCGTCTTGTAACGAGGGCTAAGCTGGGTGTACGCCCTACGTTTAGCAGGAAGTGACCTAAGGGACTAAGGTTTGGGTTTGGATAGTGCGCAGTTCCGATCATACTTTTATCTCTCTTGCTGCCGAAACAATGTAGCGTGGGTGGCCCAGGTGGGTAGCATCAATTTCTAGGATGACCGTCGGAAACCACTAGCCTGGCGAGGAAGGCATCGTTGGCGTGCTAGCAAGGGTCCAAATGTGAAGAATCGTAGAAACAAGGAAACGCATGACTTCCGCTCTTGTGTATATGTTGTATGACTTATCCCGTTGTCGCATCTGCAATAGAAAATCCATTAGAACAAAGACGACAGCACCTTGATAGAACCATGATGAATGATTGAATTCTTGAGACTTTCCTCGAGCGATATGCCGAAACTGGATGCAGCGAAAGACATCTTCCCAAGCGCTGCTTTCGACCCGTCCAATATCCCCGACTTCGATACTGAATTCATACATCAAGATGACGTTGACGCGTTCGCGAAAGCTCTAAATGCGCCAGAAAGCTCTCCGGTCACAGCTCTCAATGACTGGCGCCCCATACACCAACGTGTACGGCGGAGAGGTGCCCGAGCCCGCAAGAAGATATCAAAGAGAAGCAAAGACGAGACGAGGGAAGGCTTTGTGTACAGTGTCCTGAAGTGGCCCTTGCTATTGCTGGTTCTGGGGTGGATCATCGTCCTGGCCATATCTTACCTAGCCACCAGACTTTACGTTTACGGCTACGAGCATTTCCTCACGTGGAGAGGGCGGAGACAAGATCTGCGGCGGAGCCTGCGATTGAAAACCAGTTTCGAGGATTGGAGACGTGCGGCCAAAGAACTTGACAAGCATCTTGGCAACGAGCAGTGGAAAGAGACGGACGATTACGCATTCTATGATTATACTACCGTGAGGAAAGTCAAGGACCAATTGCAGGCCGGTCGAGCACGAGCAAGTCTACAAGAGCAAACCTGCGGCGATTCGACGAGGGAATCCATCGATCAATTAAGAAGGCTCGTTGAAAATTGCGTCAAGAACAATTTCGTAGGGGTAGAGAACCCACGGCTGTACAGCGAGACGTACTATGGAACCAAGAACCTCGCTCAATGTTTCATTGACGAGCTCCATGCCTCCCTGGCTTTTGTACTACGCTCGCCCCAACTCAGCCAGGTAGATAAATATGCCTTCGCCAAACACCTCCATACCAATTTCGGACGCACAGCATTATGCCTCTCTGGCGGTGCCAGTTTTGCATGGTATCATTTCGGTGTGGTGAAGGCTCTTCTCGATGCTTCTTTACTCCCAGACGTCATCACGGGCACGTCCGGAGGAGCTCTTGTAGCCGCTCTAACAAGCACGAGAACGAACGAGGAGCTCCACCAAATCCTAGTGCCAGCCCTGGCATACCACATGCAAGCCTGTGATGAGCCTCTCCGTACTTGGGTATCCCGTTGGTGGAGGACGGGGGCGCGCTTTGATTCCTTGGCATGGGCAAAGCATGCGGCTTGGTTCTGTCGAGGGAGTACGACGTTCCGAGAGGCATACGAGCGTACCGGCCGGACACTTAATGTCTCGTGTGTTCCCTCGGACCCGCATTCCCCTACCATACTGGTCAACTATCTTACCGCCCCGGACTGCGTAATCTGGAGCGCCGTCTTAGCTTCGGCGGCCGTCCCTGCCATACTTAATGCCGTTGTACTGATGATTAAGACTCGTGATGGCAGTTTAGCGCCCTGGTCGTTCGGTAACAAGTGGAAGGATGGCAGTTTACGAACAGACATCCCCTTGAAAGCACTGAACCTCCATTTTAACGTGAACTTCAGTCTAGTCAGCCAAGTTAATCCGCACATCAACCTCTTCTTCTTCTCTTCCCGGGGGAGTGTAGGTCGTCCGGTCACGCATCGGAAAGGTCGTGGCTGGCGTGGTGGTTACATCGGCAGCGCCCTAGAAACGTATCTGAAGCTAGATTTGCAGAAACCCGTCAAGGTCCTCCGGCACCTGGAGCTCCTACCTCGTCCGTTGGGCCAGGATTGGTCGGTAATATGGCTCCAGCAGTTTAGCGGGACGATCACGGTATGGCCAAAGAGTCGCATCAGTGACTTCTACTATATTCTCTCCGATCCCACGCCCCAGAGACTGGCCAGGATGATCCAAGCCGGTCAGTTGTCGACTTTTCCGAAATTGCTCTTCTTGTCGAACCGGATGAAGATTGAACGTCTGATTGAAGAGGGCCTATTGCTGGGAAGGCAAGGCGAGGAGAACCCTGACAGCACGACCGGTAGAGATGATGAAAGCTTCCATCTGCACGCCCAAGAAATGAGAAATGGCGCTGGCGGCTCTTCGGGAGATGAACGGCCTTTGTTGGAGCATGAAGACCGGCGGTCGAGTATAATACAGGAGATAAAGCGGCAAAGCGGGGTGTTTTTTGACAACTACGATGATGCTGAGGGCGATACCAGTGCTACGGAAGACGAGATTACCGACGAGCCGGCAAAGGTATACTAATTTTTCAAGATGGTGAGATGCACTCTGCTTATGGTAGACACGACGTTACGGGGGCCATGACTAGATCAAACAATGGTGCGGGCATCAATAGCAGCCTCAAATATAAGGCACACAAGCGGGAAAACCTAGGAACAGGGAAAGCTCCAAGCTGAAAACCACCCCAAGCTGCAAAATTCAAGGCGAGAGATCGCCTGGTGGCCGTGGGAGGTACAGAATCTGTAGACCCAAGAAAATGCTGAAATTCTTAGAGAGCACTTGTCGCTTCCAGGCAACTTGTCGTCCAATGTCTTTTTCAATTGATCGTGGCTATGCTTATCAGCATGTGGTGTTACTTCAGGTTGATTCAGCAAGCTACATATGTGCTTATTTACCTTATGTTTTAGAAGAAGAAGAATATACTTCGTTGTCACTAGTACTTTACAAGCGGACCTACGAGATTGATCCGAGGTGGCTCCCTTATATTCTACATGTACGTTTTCCAAGGGGTTTCACGTATTCGTCGGCCCAATGCTTCTTATCACAAAAGCTTTGCAATTGAGCTTGAACCAATGAATACCAGTTCAAGATATATTTCTAAGAAAACTAGTTATAATTTCCTGAGTTTCTGCCTCCCCCCAGTGATGATATTCCTTGCCACGACGAGACTATCCTGAAGCATGGCTCAATGAAAGGCTCTAAATGACTAGCTGATATCTTTGCGTTTCCTGGTATCGAGAACGCACTTCATTTGCGAGTCACTACCTGGCAGTACCCCAGTGATGATCATCCAGCAGTCGTTTTAAGGTTCAAACTACGATTGGTTGTTTCACCCAAGGAGGGAACTAGAAGAAAGACTACGGACACGGTGTGACTGGGACGAATCGATGTAAAACATCACCAATGCACACAAAAGGCAATCAGAGCTGAAAGGGTCTGGAGGACGAGAGCCATGTTGCTGAAAGATCTGATAAAGGGATTGACGCTTGATCCCTTAAACCCTTCCATCTACTGTAGCATGACATGCATGCATAGGTGCATATTACCGCTGCTGTGTCACTCCACTACCGTTTCCTCGCTGTGAAACTCCGGTCTGCCACCATGATAAGCGAGCAATTGGTTCATGCATGGAAGCGTGATCAAAGGTAGAAGAGACGATGTAGAGTTGGTTTTTTGAGCCGGTTCGATCGAATGTATCTAGCAGTCTCGTCCCTAGACTCGTGAGGTATCGTAACGATAAACAAAAATGCATCAATCATCACGAATGCGTTTAGCGTCATAGGATCGAAGGTTAAAGTATGTACCTGAAGCATATGCAACCACTTTAACGGGCCTACTCAAAACCCATGTCTTTACATTTGACATGCGGCGCTGTTGAAACTGTGTGTGTTCGGCATGAGTGGATTGCTGTTTGTCTCATAGAGATATAACATGGGTGCTTAAGGCATAGTCGAGGTAGAGTAAGACCAGGTGGCTGACGGCTTTCGTGGGTACGGCATATATGATATATCAGCAGATGATGCGAGTCCCATGCACGCCTTCTAGACACCATGAAGTGGGCGGCCGGAGAGCTCGTGACCGCGCTTTGGCGACCTTGTGGGTAGAACAGCGGTGAAAAGCATGTGTAAGCGTTGGTGGCGTTGAACTGATCAAATGGTGCTCCGCGGTCTTCCTTAAGCTCGTCGTCTCCCTCCATCTTCGGCCTGCTGAGAAGTCTGAGATTGTATCACTCCTTTTCCGTACAGATTGTGACAGAGTAAGGTACTCGTACAGCAGTACCAAAACGTCCGTCAAACGTTTCGTTGGCGCGCATCCGGAAGCGAACGAGCTTGAGCGGAAGCAGTTAGGCACGCCCTTGAACAAGAGAGTGGGGGTTGCCTACTGTAAAAACACTCTAATCGTCTGGTTGAACGCAGTACATACCAACTAAGGTCCCTCGGGTCCTCCTGTCAGGAGTCTACAGTAGTAAATCATACTCGACGGAGTGAGATGCTGTTCCTCACAGCTCCGCTAAACCTTCACACCCCACCGAACAGTCATCACGAAATCAAATATAAGAACAACAAACAAGAAGAAGAACAAGAACAACAGCAACAACAACAACAACAACAACAACAACAACAACAATAACAGCATTGGTTTATCCCCGAGTCTTGACCATCCCCCCACTTGGTCCTTGGCACAAGCACGGCCTTCCTTTACTACTATTGGCGGCTACAGTAGGCTGCATATGACGGTTCTTGCTGCAACCACTGCTTATCTCCCAAGTGCTTGCCGATCTGCTTCAAAAAGCGCCCAGTCAAATCTCGACCCTTCCTGCACGCTGCATCTTCTTCGCATATTCCACCGTAGCTGGCTCCGCCTCCCCAAACCTTCGTTGTTGGTCGCGCGCACTTGCTCCGACCCTTTCTCGTCGCTCGCTTCTCGTTATCTAATTTGTGTCCAAGGGGGGAGGCCAGGAACCAATTAACACCCCACCATCCTCGAGACCTCTGTGGCAGAAGTATCCTCCAGCAGCTTCCCCAATTTGCGGGCTACGAAGTAAGGCCTGCTATCACGCCATTTCTCGTCATTCTCAAGACGAGCCGAGGACATAACCCTAGTCCTACGTTCGCCCGTTCTCAAGGCGCCGATATTTGGATTGGCTGAAAGAAGGATCTTAGCAACATTAATCTGGTGGTTTGTGTCGACACACCTGAGCGTGGTTCACGGTACCTTCTACCTCCAACTCGCTGTCACATACACGGGGAAACCTGATGCATTGCCCAACATGGATTCCGAGGATGGATACACATTCATTAAGGTGAGAAACCCGGGTTACTAGAAGACCCCTGTGGATGTATATTGTTCTGTGCGATACACTAACTCTTCGCAGAATCTAGCACAGTTTGTCCGCACGCACGAGAAAGCCCTCGCCAATGCTCTGCAACTACGTAGGCAAGGTCCGAGGAATGGGCAAACACATAACCAGACCAGAGATACTACAACTGCCCACCCCAGCGCCTACCAGAGCTCTGCCCTCCCGTTATCAAGTTCTAGCGCCTTCGCAGCTGCGCTCTCATTGGGAAGTCTCATTTTTGCCTCGCAAAACATCAAACCCGTCAAGCTCACTCTCACGCCGCACCATCTGTTTTTCCTCCTGTCCCGCTTCGAAGAAGTCGGCATACCAATCGGTCCAATGAACATACGTTTAGAAAATATCCATGCCGAGCGATCACCTGCAAATTATGTCTCATTCCTCAGTCAATCGCAAAGATCGGAGGTTAGAAGTGACCGAGACTCGATATGTTCTGTCTCCAGCGTTCAAAGTGTGATGTCAGGCATGTCAGCTTTGTGGTCCAATCTAGGAATTGGTTCTTCGAACAATGCTGTAAAGAGTGAGAAGGCCAAAGCTCAAGTGATAACCGATCTCAAGTATTTGTATTCTGCGTTTACCAAGATTCCTTGCTTGCGGCTGTCGCCGGACCGCAGAGCCCGTCTGATCCAGGGTTATGAGGAATTTCCTTTTGATACTGCAGTCCCATTACTTGCGTTCAAGAACCTGAGTGCGCTTGAGATTTGTGATGTAGACTTCAGGCAATTCTTTGGCTGGGATAGGCTGGCGGACCAGCTTCGCTCACTCGTGCTGAAACGCGCACATTTAGAGAATCCGACTGATGTACTCGTTGGGATTGTGCTGGATGATATGGATAAGCGACGTCGGCGCTCGTCGAAGAGCCAGAGCTCACCAGTAGTTGCCTGGCCCACAACCCCGTCATTGCGGTACAGCGACTTAGCAGGAGCGCATTCGGCCCCTGGATCGCCGCTAGTGGATGGAAAGCTCGCCCGCAGTGCTGGTTCTCACAACAGTCTTGTATTTCAAGGAGAATCGGATGGTTCAGGGTCGCATCATCGACCACGGCCCAAAAGCACGTCCCCAAGCCGTCCAACAAGTTCGAGACAGGAGTCGTCCTACAAGCATATGAGAGGTAGTACCAACAAGATCAAGCGCTCTGGATCCGGCAGTTCCAACTCTAGCGATCAGTCAAGCGGACCATATCGAGCTGGAAGCTCATCAAATCTCTTGAGCATGGGGATCGTCCCAGCATCGAAATGGAGGTTCCTGAGGCATCTCAGCCTGTCCGATAATTCGCTCACTTCCATGGCTGCGGCGAGTCTTGCACCACTTGCAAACGTCTTACATTCACTAGATCTTTCTTCGAACCTGTTTACAGAGGTACCTGACTCTCTGGCAACGCTGACAGCATTGCGAGCTCTTAACCTTTCAAATTGCATGATTGAATCCCTCCACTCACTAACGCGGAACCCACTCCCTGCAATTACCGCACTGAACCTTCGGGCAAATCGCCTAGCATCTATCGCTGGCATAGAACGACTTCTCTCGTTGGAGCGGTTGGACCTTCGGGATAATAGAATACAGGATCCAACGGAGGTAGCACGACTGACTGGGACTCCAAATATTCGTGAGATTTGGGTGGTGAGTAATCCTTTTGTGAAATCCCACAGCAACTACCGAATCACCATATTCAACCTCTTCCGAACGACTCCAGGCTTCGTCGAAGATATAATAATTGACGGAACGGGTCCTGGGTATAGCGAACGAAGGCAGCTCCGGGACCGCGTCATGGAAGTAGAAAGTGTGCCTGTAATCAAGACTGTACCCGTAGAGCATGAGATGAGCCTTCCGTCTACGGCGGACAGCTCAACCGTGGCAGCTACTGGCGAATATAGAGGTCACACAGTCGAGGCAACGCAACGACCGATGCCACGAACAACACAGAGCGATATCGCCGTCACTTCCAGTCGCAGGAGAAAGGGTGCAAGGCGAAGGATTGTGGACTTGTCTAGGGATGACGGTACTCATCACCAGGTGTTAAGCGAGGCATCGTCTCATACGCGAACGTCCAATATGGGTAAATCTCTGGCTACTAAACTGAACAACCAAATGCCAAGCAAGATTGCAGGTGACATTCAGCCACTACAAGGTCCGGCGATTCCATCATCTACGCCCATCTCTAGTCCAGCGTCTCCTGTTCGTTCGCCACCCAATTCAGGATCTACAGAAAAGGGCCCATTTCTTGCAAATGACATTCATAATTTCAACTTGAATGGAGAAGCCTACCGTCAGAAGGTCGAGGCTCTGAAGCATGAAGTCGGTAGCAATTGGCTGAATGTTCTCAGCGAAGAAGGCTGGAGTCCGCATAAGGGATCTGAATCCTCCGGTCCGGGATTCAACCATATCAGTGCCATTAGGCCAGAATTCTCGAATCTCTGTACCACCAGCCGAGGGATCACCAGTGGCAGTCGGACGTTGGGATGAACCAACGACCCTGCGTGGACCGCTACAAACGTCAATTCACGTCTCAAACTCTTGAGATCTTGTACTACATTCAGCTCATATCTGTCAGCGCTTTCCTTAGATGTGGTGTGGAGACCTGCGATCTGCTCAGAACTGCCCGTCTTGCTTCCGTTTCATTGCTAGCATACCTCTGTCAGCGATGAGCGTTTGTGTCTTAGATCTTCCTCCAAGTGTTCTAGGCGTTATTCTGCGGTGGCTTTCTGTTGAATTATCATAACTTGTCTAGCAATTTGAGCGGGTACTAGGTCCAATGGCGTTGCATTGCACGGAGCTCTTCGAAATTGGGAAGAGGTTTGGCGGCGTCATGGAGTCTCAGAAGAATTTCAGCGATGGTCGTGCGCGTCGAGAAACTAAGTCAAAGAATTGAATTGGTTCGAACGCTCCTATGAACTTTCATTAACAAGTGATGGGTCCCCAGGGAGTCCATGACAATGCTCAATATTTCTGACTTCAAATACAAAAGAATGTCGGCATAGTGAGTAATATTTCGAGTAGACATCTGCTGGTAAGCTTGCCACATGAATCATGGATAGTGCTAAGCAAGCTGTGGAATCACATTTCAACGATGGTAATTATAGGCTTACATTGAGCGACTCGAGGCAGAGAGAATACCATGATTTGTTGCAATCGTGAGGGAACCGCCAGGCATCTTATGAAGTATTCCGTACGGAGTACAAAATACGTAGACTGTCCTAGTGGTCTCCCGTAGATTCAGTCGTACGTAGCGCGCTTCGCATTCCTTTCTCCCTCCTTTTAGGTAAGGCACCCTAAACGAGAACCTAGGCAAAGAGAAAGCATTATTTCCTTTGCTTTTACCAAGCGCCAACGTCACTCTACCAAATCTGACACCAGCTCTTCAAATCCTCCCAACCGACGACATACTGCTTCCGTAGGCCGGAAGGTGATCTCCAATTCCTGCTGCTGTGGGATCAACACAGGAAGCCCAACGACGAGCCGTTACGGAGTGCCACAAAATCTTCACCATCAGAGCTTAATTGATTCGACCCGTTTCAGCATCACGGAACCTAGAATCAGGTCAACTGCTCTTCCATCACCACATCTGGTATAGGAGGCCAGAAGTACTCTAACTTAGACACCCGGCCACCCCGCCGTCCGAAAGCACAAGGATTTCGTTCTTCTGTGCTAATTTAGACGCGCAGCGGCGAAGGACAGTTGTCAAGCAGGTACGTGGGCTCTGCTCAGGTTAGTGCACCTTATATCCTGATGAATGAGGCTGGCTGTGTCCATCCTGTTCCCTTCCAGCTTGCCCCACGGCCGGGCGCGTGATGTTGTTTGTGTATGGATGGAGTAGTCCCACGTCTTACAGACTAACAGTATTAGAGATCTCGAACTGGCCACCTGAGAAGAGGAGCAATTACCAGGATACCTCCGGATCTTGCCTTGCGCACCCTCTAGCCCATATCGAATCTCGCCAGGAAAGGGGACAAGTTATGGCGGATCAGAATGACGTGGACCTCGACTCCATTATCGACAGGCTTTTGGAAGTGAGAGGAAGTAGACCCGGAAAGCAGGTACAATTGCTGGAAACAGAAATCCGTTATCTGTGCACAAAAGCTCGAGAAATTTTCATCTCTCAGCCTATATTGCTGGAACTCGAGGCGCCCATCAAGGCAAGTGCTTATCTTTTCCAGAGTTTCTGCTTCGCTCCGAGCTACTATGCAGTTGAAGCTTACGAATGGTGTGTTGGGAGACAGATTTGCGGCGATATACATGGGCAATATTACGATCTCCTCCGTCTCTTCGAGTATGGCGGATTTCCTCCAGAAGCCAACTATCTGTTCCTTGGCGACTACGTCGATAGAGGTAAACAGTCCCTCGAGACGATTTGCTTACTGCTCGCATACAAGATCAAATATCCCGAGAACTTTTTTATCCTCCGGGGGAACCATGAATGTGCGTCGATCAATCGCATATACGGGTTTTATGATGAGTGCAAGCGGAGATACAACATTAAGCTGTGGAAGACATTCACCGACTGCTTCAACTGCCTGCCCATTGCAGCAATCATTGACGAGAAGATCTTTACAATGCACGGAGGTTTGAGCCCAGACTTGAATTCAATGGAGCAAATTCGTCGCGTTATGCGACCTACAGACGTATGTCGAACTTCTCACTCTCGCACGCTTCAACAGACTTCCAAGCCTGACTCGGAAAAAATGACCTGCTGACTCCTTTAGATACCCGATTGTGGCCTCTTGTGCGACTTACTCTGGTCAGATCCTGACAAAGACATTACTGGCTGGAGCGAAAATGACCGTGGTGTCTCGTTCACATTTGGTCCCGATGTTGTGTCTCGATTCTTGCAGAAACATGACATGGATCTTATTTGCCGCGCGCATCAAGTCGTCGAAGATGGATACGAATTTTTCTCCAAGAGGCAGCTTGTCACTTTGTTCAGCGCACCTAATTATTGCGGGGAATTCGACAATGCGGGCGCTATGATGAGCGTTGACGAGAGCTTGTTGTGTTCGTTTCAGGTGCGTTTCATGCCCCTAGACATTCGCCATCCAGGGTTCCCATACCCACAAACACTAAGCAATGGTCCCGCTAAGGTGCTTTGTTCTATCCAGATTTTGAAGCCAGCGGAGAAGAAACAAAAGTACGTCTACGGTGGCATGAGCACTGGCAGGCCCGTAACTCCTCCAAGGAAGCAGAAGAAGAAGTAAATGTACCAACACGAACTTCCCGTGTGCAGCAGGTTCGGGCGGAAATAAACATTCACCAATCCCACAATACCGCGTCCATCGAAGGCTCGGAACGCTAGCTATCACCCTACGAGTCCTCCCTCTATCCCATAACGTTGCGTTCTCCAAATACCTTCGGCTTCCGTTGCCGCACCTTGCTCTCACCACGCTCACGACGCCGATGACGACGATGGTGGGATGTTGATAGACGGCGGGAAGCAGGGGTTTGTTCTCTATATTGGTTTCGCTTTGCTGGGGTCAGGGTCGACGGGGGCGGGATCTTGTCCATGGGGTCTTTTCGATACGTAGTGTTTGCCTCGTGCTTAGGGGCCTAGCATGCAAGGGGGGATTTCACGCGCAGTCATTGCTTCTCTTCTGCACGTACTATGCTCGTATCTCATGTGATTGGTCTCATGGATTAAACCTGGTGAGAAGGACCCGTGTCTGGTAAAGGGTGTCTTCGTACGCGTGCGGCGTCTATCCGGATTGTGCTTCAATCCGACCTCATTTCCTACATCCAAGGCGTCTGCTCACGGGGTCCACCAGCACAGGGAACCCGATGCGCAACCAACCTGGATCTAGACAAGCCGTATCCGTCATGCTGCCTGTTCCATTCTCGACGCGGGACGGCGACAGCCCTCACGACAAAAGGAGCGGCCGTTGTTCTTGGTTGTCAAGCCGGGAAAGGCCGAAGCGGCTCCGCTTCGCCGTTCATTCCCACGTGTTGAGTTTATCAGCACCAAAGGCATGACTATGGCTGATGGACATAATGAATGGAAAGAGCACGTATGAGGGTCCAACCACCGTAATATGACATGAGCAGCAGATGAGGCAGTATGAGATGCCACAGACTGTACACGCCACCATGCCCGAAATGAAAATTGACAAATCCTACCAGGACGCACCGACAGGCTGCATGGAAATTGTTAGCCAAAGGACAAAGAATAAAGATATCCTTGTTCATCCCCAAAGTAACCGCTCTTGCCCATCTAATCCGTAGACTATCATCTCCTAAGCCATCGCCACTAAACCCGCGGTCTCCTTAATCGCTCCATTTTCGTACAAAGAACTTGATGTTTCATCCCCTAGACGTACTGCGATAACCACCTGATCCCCTCACCATAACCTGCATGTGAATCAACCAGATTAGCCCACATGCCATGAAAAACCCTTCTCAATCCGAGGGACTCACCTTGTCTCATAACCACACTGCACATAAACACCTCAATTGGCCTGATCCCATCCAATTGCACCTTCCCCTTGCCCGTCGTCTGCCACAACCCCAACTGATGTCTCAGCTCCTCCTCGCTGACGGCATCCGGATGATCGATCTTGTTCCCTAGGACTAAAAAGGGCACTTTGGAAAGGTCTTCCATCGAGAGCAGAGCGTCGAGCTCGGCTTTAGCTTCGGGGAGGCGCTCAAGATCTTTGGCGTCGACAAGGAAGACGATACCAGAGACTTCGGGAAAGTAATCGCGCCAGAGGCGGCGGGCTGAAATATTTAGCTGGGAGCTTCTATATGAAAAATGCCATGTTCCGATGCCAGTGTGACTGTAATAATTGGAAGCTTACCTTGCTGATGGCCGCCAAGATCGAAAGTCGTAAACCTGTTGTTGCCAATGGCCAGTTCTTCGGAGGCTGGACAGATGTCTTTAGCTCTACTCTTGGGCCGTGAATTGCACCGTTATGGGAGACAAGGAAGCGTACTGGGATGAAGCGTAGGTTGTAGGATAGCAACTCGGTCATTCTGCAGCAGCACGAACAAGTTAGCATAGACTTGCCCTGAAGTAGAGGCACACGGATGTTTTATCTCAGGCGGCCGTAGCATTTTGCACGCAAGATTTGACCCTGCAATGGAAGAAGAAGAAGCCCACCTTTAGCATGTGCAGCAATGTTGTCTTGCCGGCATTATCGAGCCCCAGGAACAGGAGCTTCGCGTGCTTGTTGAGCAGGCCGAGAGAGGCGAGAACATCCCAAACTACGCAAGAAGTTCGGAGTAGTCAGCCAGCGATTCTGTTAACATGTTCAAGGACGGTTATGGAAGGGCTTCGTAGCAGCCTACACCAATTGATCATCCACATATTTGCTATCTTGTAGACACCAAAAGCTAGGAATCAATACTAGCTCAGAAGGAAATGCAGGAAAAAGATACCGTGGTGGAAAGTTTGGTAGAAGTAATGGGTTGTGGTATGGGGTGGATCCGCTTTGTTGAAGTTCGGCTTGCTGGTGGAATTTCGAGAGTGCCAAGCTTGGCTTTGGCGATGACATTGACACCAGTATCTCAGACGTGCTAGAGCTAAGCCCCTTCGGGTTAGCTCTGCTTACTACGCAGGCTTCGTGCAGCACATGGGACAAAGATATGTAAGCAAGACGGCTAACCCAAAGGGGCTTAGTTCAATTTACCCGTCTGAGATACTGAGGCAAATGACAGCTAACAACAACATCAACAACAAGAACAAGAACAACAACAACAGCGAGGTGTTCTCCAAAGAATGTTCATGTCGCTTGAACCCCTCGTTGATATCACTGCTGTACCGCTGCATCTTTCATTACTCGAGTCATGTACATAGAAACCGTTGCAGCACCGCCATGAGCCCGGCTGGACATATGTTTATCACAATGACAGTATGAAAGCTTTCAGCATTCCCTTGTCCATCTATATCTTCTCTCAAGCTGTCTAAACCGCTCAAGTCAACGCGCCCTTTCCCATCCATTTCTCGCACAATGTTAGCCCCGTATGGACCCATGATTTGAATCTCATGCTTTCAACGATAGAGAGAAATAGATCGAGAACGAAAGCGTAATATTACAGGTGTTCTTAGCGTTTATGCATAGGTACAGGAGCAATATTTCCGGGTTTCTTTAGGGTGTCGTATCAAGCAACATTTGGTTGTAATCGCGAAGCACCTATACAGCGACTATCTTAATCGTCTAACCCTCAGGAAACCACTTGCAAGGTAGCCACCCAGGCGTCCCGCCTGGTGTCTCCGTTGCAATCATACAGAAGCCATCCTCAGCGTTCATGAATAAAAAGTCCGACTGGAGCTCATCTCCCACAACGCTGCTGCGAGTAGTGGATCCGTCCCAGGGCTTGGCAGTCCCAATACGAAAGGTCCCCGTGATGGCCCGAGGAACCAATGGATACTTTTGAAGAGTGCTAGTGTCAGTACACCCTTGAGCCCACGGCCCCCCGCTGGCGGGGAACGGGACTCCATTTGTGTACTTGAGATTGGCTAGTGGGTATTTCATAGGAAAGCCTTGGATGGCCCTGACGGGCAGAAAGATGTCTTGATTCGCAGCGGCCTCAATCTCGCACTTGGAGTAAGCTATGTTGAAGCATTTGGCGTCGTTCGGGAGGCTTCCAGTAACTGCGAGATGACGGTTTATAGGAACAGTCAGGGATGGATACCTCAAGGAATCTGAGGAAGGACGTCACCTACCGGTGTGGCAATGCCCATTGTTGCAGGAGCAAAGACGGAGCCGAGCAGAAGGATAGACTACATAAGGGGCAAGGTAAGCTTGATTACCCCCCCCAGTCGTTGAGAGGCTGAGAGAGCTAGTCCTCGTACCTTTCAGGAGTGCATTGTGATCTACCGAGAACTGCGTTTATTTTGGAGCTGGTATCAGTGTTGAGCAAAGCATTGTAGGAGAGACTGTTCTTATATTGTAGGTTAGGGCAAGCGGATAAGACCATAGGTAGCCTCGGATACTTGTCGGCAGTACGTCAGGTCAAACCTAATACCCGAAACAGTTTGTATGCAGCATTTCCGCCTTGCAAACGTCCTTGCAATAACAAATGAATGCCTGTAGGTACCTAGTCCCCTCCTGGCTCAGACGAATCATACTTTACCCAGTAACAGACTCACATACCGCAAATTACCAACACGTCGTAGAGCAGCCTGCGAAGCAAGTGACTGAAGAATAGCAAACTGATCCAGCTGTGGAATATCCAGCAAGAGACACAGGAATGTAGGACCTAGTCATGCCATACTCTCCGCTCTTTGATCTTCTGGGATACTGGAGAAGAAGTACGTTGATGATATTCTTACTACGCGGACTATGCTATTCGTAGGGGAGAAAAGGAACGCTCGCATATCAGATCACAGGAGAGAGGATGGGCAGACATGCCGGAGGACGTTGAAACATGTCAAGGTCAAGGTGACAAATTTGAAATAACCAACAAAAACATAATCAGACAACCTCGGAGAGACAACATAGCCAATGCTTACAGATGTCTGAAGTGCGAATTTCTGTCCATAACGAAGCACAAGGTTTAGAAGCAGTCTTCCCAAGCCGCCGTAAACGGCCTCTAGGTATGGAACGGCAACTTCGCTGAGCAGCCCCGTAAAAGAGTATGCTCACCGCCGTTGGCGAAAGCTGTCGTAGAAAACCCAAATAGACTAGAAAGACAATCAATGGGCGTATCGTAGTGCCGCTCCAGAACTGATCAAGTTTGCATCGTTCTGTGGCCAACCTCTCACTGTTCCTCGAACTCGTCATCGTGTCCGATGTTCATCAAAACAACATCCATCACTGGATACAAATCTCCTGAAATCTCTAGATAGAACCCTGTAGTATAGCGTGCAGAAGCGACACAGGATGCACCCCGGAATCTACTCTCTGGTGGATGTATTTTCCGTCGAAGACGCGATCCATATCGTGCAAGCTCAAGTCGTTCTGGGAGATTTCTCTACTTAATGCCACCCAAGGCTTCAGACTGTAGGGTAAGCAAAGGGGCCGTTCAGAATGATTGAATACAGCAAGACTGATCATCTGCTAGGGAAGTGAAGTGGACATCCTAACGCAATTAAACCGGAAACTTCAAGTGCTGTATCAGACTCTTACTAGTAGTGTTGCGGCAGGGAGCGGAACCGTCGTACGCAAATGGCGTTCGATGGGGACTACCTGGCCAGTTCGGAACCAGCAGCTGAAACAACTTACAAAGGAGCGCAGATTCACCATTGCACAAGGTCTATACGTCATGTTGTAATCCGAATTAGATGTATGTGTGGATGACCAGAAATATATACAAATCTAAGCCGACGCAGATTCATCAGAGGCTGCTCTGATGTCTGTATCTATCTGCAATGACCCCGATGTGCTATGTAGGAAAACCTTGAATTGACCGCAAGCAGAACAAGCTCTTCATGCAGAGAGTATCAGTTCTGCCTTTAGACCATAGCCTTTGCACCTTACGGCCATCTCTAAACCAAGCTCTCTCATCCTTTCGGCGCCTTTTCCGGGTTGGCACCTGCGCTCCCTCTCTTTGCCGGTAGTGCGACAGTGTTGGCGCCAGAACTTCTCTCTTCTCCTCTGCCTCCTGTGTTCAATACCCTTTACAATGTCAATTGGCCCGCGACTATGGGAATCCCGTGCGCCATTCTTCGACGGATTGCGAGCCGAGTGTTCGTTCCACTCAGTATTACGAGATTCAAGATGTCGACCCCAAAAGGGATTGGGAGTTCTCGGCAGTGATGTCGTATGTGTTAGATGAGGACGTTGGGCAAGATGAGGCAGGTTAAACCCTTTCCCTTTCTGCCCAGGTGATATGCATATAGACGTCCTCCGTGTTGAAGGTGGTGACTTTACTTTCCCTTGCAATAGGGCAGGACCCCAAGTATGATGGGGCGATTGACCAAAGAGACGGCGCGGTGGTGGAGAACGGTGGACTGCTGCACGTCTGGATGGTGCTGGCGAGCGGAGGCGCTTCGGTGATGGCATGGGGGACTTAGTTGACCTTCTTGATAACCTCTTTCTCTGGCTCGATGAGTGTTCTCCGTCAGAGTTATCAGGTCGTCCCATAATCCACGTAGGCTCCTCGCTTGCTGGCATGGAGTTATCGTCATCGTCATCATCGTCATCTTCCTCAGGATCTGATGTCGGAAAGCTTGGGTCAATGTCCTGGGGAATGACTTTATGCCTCGAACGTTTGCGCTCTTCTAAACATGACATATACGCCGCTTCAAGAGGGCGATCTTCATCAAGGGTTCCGCAGACGAAGTCGGTGCTGTCTGGCAGGTCCGGAGTACCAGGTCGCATTCTTGGGGCTTTTCTTAACCGTAGGCCCTTGTCAGCTCGCTTGGCGGAGCCTCCTTTGATCTGCTCCTTATCTTCCTTAATAGCCATGGAGTCTATAGAGGAGTCCGAATGTAACCTATGCGTCATTGGACGGATGCGCTCTACATGATCTGTAGACGTAGCAGCTGTCGTGAGACCGGACGTTGTCCAGAACTGATATTGCGAGTCCACATCGCTCTCGTCATCCGAATCAGCAAACCCCTCCTCATCATCCGACTCATTGCCCCCGTCAGAAGCTTCGTTGTCACTGTTGAGATCCTCTTCATCCTCGAGATCGTCTAGATTCTCATCTGACCCGGCTCCTTCGTCGACATCGTCCTCAAGGGCTTCCTCTTCAGCTTCTTGCCCTAGTTTCCTAATAGCATTTTCTTTTCTTAAGGTGTCATTGACGGTGATCTTCTGCCGATAGGCCGTCTGTTCCTTTGTCCACTCGTCCTCTGCAATGAAAGAGCCTGCGAACTCGTGGAACCTAGTTGCCTCCGATCCGTCCAGCTTCTTGCTTTTGGAGGATGACTTCCGAGAACGAGAAGCTTTTGGGCTCCTCGCTACACTTGCCGTTGAGCTGTTCTTGATAGTTGACTCTGAATCTCGATGCGATCTACGAGCCGATCCAGGTATCGACATGCTGCCGGTTGACTGAGGCGACGGAGGGTTATTTGCTATACGCTCGGGCGCTTTCTCGGCCTTTGCAACATTTCGGACTGCTTCCGTAGAGGGCTTCATTGGACATGCAAATCGTAACATGCAAGGACGTTTTGGTGGATCGGCAAGTTTGGTTGCTGAAGTATTGGGATTATCCTCGGTCTTTGTGACCTGATCAGGCCTGCCCTGTTGAACTTCTTGACGTCCACAGGCAAAGGTAATGCACCTTCTTCGCCCGAGCGGGGCTTCCGGCATTACATTTTGTGGTTTTGTAGGGGTTTCTTCCTCGTGAGCGAGACTCGTCGCAACAGGACCGTCTACGCGATACCCAGTTGCCCCATCCTTGGCATAAATATTGGCCAAACCCGTGTGCGTGGGAGCTGGTAGGGGTGGACTCGGCGTACTTGTGCGGGTCGGGCTCGTCATCCCTCCATCACTGGTGAGGACCGGGGCTTCGGAATCAGAGAGTAGCGTCAGGCTCAGACTCACAAGAAGCCCCTGGGTAAGAAGTGAAGCTCTTCTGTCGCCCATAATAGGCATGTGAGAGGTTGAGGTTTGATTCTGTGTAGTGTTTCGTCGCTTGAAGCTGATGCGATCGTCTGGGGGCTCATCAACATCTGAGGCAGTTTCCTCCTCTCCAATTTTGGGTTTCTCCTGAGATACGCCTGGACTGTTGGAGCCAGACATATTGTGGATGCTATGTACGTGGTCGTACCCCATTTTCTGATCATAGGCCATGGAGCTGGACGGAATGACGATGGTTGTGTAAACGTGATGCTATTATTCTGGACTTCAAAAAGAAAGATTCCGACTTTCTCCTGGTGCGACAAATGAATATGAAAATCCCCAAGATGTACGTGTTACGGCAGAAGTGGAAGAATTGTTGGTGGGGTGCTGAATGGATGGATTGGTTTGTAGGAACGATGTCCTGTGGTCAACGGCGAGGGAGGATTGTAGACACCCGAGTTAATGATGTGTCAATGGTGTCCCTCAGGACCGTACTGCTATAATAAGTCTACCATAGTGACTGTATCGATCGGGTTATTCGCAAGGAGGGCGACCTCCAGGCGTTCAAACTTGGAGAAACGAGGGGTGCGACAGGAGCGAACTTCGCCCTGCGCCTTGAAACTTATCGACCAGACCCTGGTGCCGGGAAGGATTAGGTGTTGTTGGTATGCGAGATGCGGCAGACAATGACAGTGGCTGTGTTGATTTGGGAGCGAAACACGGATGCGTGTGTGAGTGAGGGTTGCGACAGATCGGTGTTTCTCAAATACAGTAGAGGCAAACGAAGATCGGCAGGGCTATTCAAGCGATACGGAAGCCGACCGAGGGGTGATTGACGAAGGAGTATGTTGGGTGGGGGTGGGGGCAAGAGGAACAACACATCCAAAGGATGTAGGGCAGAAGAAGTAATCAACGTAGTGGTGAAGTAAGACGGCAGTACGATAGTAGTGCTTATGAAGAGAGAGAAGGAAAGTGGGAGAACAGTGATGGATGATAACAAAGTGTTAATACGGTAATAAATGATAAATAATAAATAATAAATTGGAATGTGTGTGCTGGTGAGGCTAAAGTAGGTATCTGAGGTAAGTACGGAGTAGACGGAGTAGTAGTACGGAAGTACTACAAGTAAGTTACGAGGGAGATCTCGGGCGCCACGGAAATGCTAAGGTACCTAGGTATTCATGGGTCGGATGACACTTCCACACCTAGAAATCATTCAAAGAGCGGAAAGCCCGCCGCTTTGGTCTACGGTGGGCAAACAAGGAAGGTTGGAAGCATTTGCTCCGGACTTCTATTACGAAGTACATAGTACTGCTATTTGAATCAAATGTCATGCTTGAAGCCTTGTTGTTGTTGTTATTAAAGTACGGCTACTGGTGTGGTATCTCAGTGAGACTGTGAGAATAGCGCTGTGCATCTTTGGTCTGTCCTTGATCTTCATCTTCAATCCTACCTTACGGTAAAGAGGACATGCAAGTAACAACGAGTGCATCGTGAGACCCCTCACTTCGCACCGGTAGAACGGAGAACACCTGATACCTTAGATCGCTGTGCTTTGAGCTTCATGCGGCTTGCTCAGAAAGGCAGTAGGTAGGTACATTATAAGAGAGGCAGATTGTCGCAGCAACTCACAACCGCAGTAGTTCGATGTACCCGGATAAAGGGAACAATCCTGTCGAGGGCAATGGCGACAGACCTACACCCGATCCGAGCGTTCTCGAAGGTGGAAAAGGTTCAATTGATCTTCGGCTACCTGTGGGGGTAAAGATAATAAGGAGCAGAGAAGTCGTCAACCACAGTCCACTGAGCCGCCTCTCCAACTTGCGGTGAGTGGAAGGAGTGGAAGGAGTCGACGCCTTACTGGCGAATCAAAGCGCCCGTGGGAGAGCTTAAAACCTCCAAACACCCCTAGGATAGCAGCCTAAGGTAAGGTCATACGGAGTATACCTCAAGGGTCAAGAGTCTGAATTACTGAAACCCGCCGCATGCATGCATGAGTAGCTCACGCACCGCGTCAATCGCAGCGCAGCCGAAGTCGGCCTCACCACAGCACCACATGCTAGCTGTGCAAAGTATTTGCACGAGGCCCTCGAGAAAGAAGGTAAGGTTGGTACAGTGTTTGACAATGGCTTCGTATCGGTATGTATATCCCCATGGTTGGCACGGATATGAATGAGGATCTAGCCGTATGAATAAAACATAACGGTAATAGAGAGGCACATTAGCAACCCTAGTCTACGGTTGTGGAGGTACTCTGGATGATACTTATGTACATACGTGTTCCCTCTGCAGCGGGGACCGTCTGGCAACTGGAACCTATCGAATTGATTGAGGGATTTCTCGTATCCAATCATTCAAAAGCCTCCGTGGCGGTACAGTACATACTCGCGTCTCAATGGGCGAATCCCTTCTGGAGAACTTAGCTACCGTACTGTATGTAATCGGTTTTTCTCTCCAATGACAACGAGAGTAAGTCACTGCCAGGCATGCCACGCTACCTTAAGAGGTTGCCGGTCCAAATGGGCACTAGCACTTGGCGAGCCTCACGTGACAGACCCAGAAAGCTAGGTAGCCGAATGATGTTCAAACTCGACCTCAAAGTAATTACTGTGCAAGCGATATATCGTCGTCCACATGATCTCTATTCGTATAGCACGGGCTGTGGCTCGCACCCGACCTGCTGCAGTTCGCCTGCCGTTGCAGCGAAGAGGTTACGCAGATGCAGTGTCGGACAAGATCAAGCTGACACTTGCCCTGCCCCATCAGGTACTGAAGATATTCCATTGCGTTGCCGGCTCCTCTGAAGTGTATGTTCCATCGCTTAAGCTAACTCAAAGGCCTGTTATAGTCAATCTACAAATCTACGGATGTGTACGTCCTTAGAATCAATGGGCCCTCAAAGCCCCAATCTCGTTGCAAGGAATCCCCGCGCTGACCTTTGTGGCCAATATAGAGTCCAAGTCAACATACCTGCCGAATCTGGAGAGATGGGTGTCCTCGCCAACCATGTGCCCTCAATTGAACAGTTGAAGCCCGGTCTTGTGGAAGTAATTGAGGAAAGCGGTGGTAGCAAACAGTTCTTTCGTATGTGCACACACCGAGGGAGAGGTTTATAGGAAACAGCAATTCCCATTGGGGGACTGTTATACTGGACTTTTAGAGGGACTGCTTTGGCGGATGCCTACCAGAACACTGCTAACGAGAGGCACGTTTCCACAGTATCTGGAGGTTTTGCTATTGTGCAACCAGATTCTCAGCTCAGCATCAACGCTGTGGAGGGCTTCCCTCTTGAAGACTTTAGCGCAGATGTATGTGCTGTCCTTGAATATCTCTCTAGTCAGAACCAAACTCAAATTGTCGATATCACAGGCTGTCCGATCTCAGATAACCGAAGCTCAAAAAATTGCTGGCGGCAGTGGAAGTGAGCAGGATATCGCTGAAGCGAAGATTGAACTTGAGGCAAGCTTTCCTATACTTGATTAACATATTATAAGATCATGTCCTAATCATTGCCCATCGAATTAGGTTCTGGAGAGCCTGCAAGCGTCATTGAAGTAGAACTGCGTTTATGTATATTGTGCCCAGTGTATTCGTACGAAAACTCTAGATGCTGGCAATTGCCGAATGTGCTCCTGCTTTGCTGTGTTTCGTCGTTGCTCCTGCCATGTTTGTTGGTCGAATCCAGCCTACAGCAAATGCACTATGATCTAAACATATGCCGAGCTAACTTCATGACTACCTTTCTCACCGTGAATCATCTGCTTCTTCGTTAGTATCTTTCATAGACTCAGCGGGCTTTCGTTATTGCTTATTGCTCATGGATTAGGCATGTCGAAGTTTTCTACATAACTCATCCAGGCACACGCAGCACGCCTTGAGATTTCATCACCCGGTCATGAAAGTACGGCGACGCAGATTTAACAACATTGACAATTCCCGGCAGCCATCGGGGATCAGAAATCATTCTAATCCGTATTCTGAAGCAATGGGGCCTCTCGTTAAAGAGGGATTTGTTGCAGATCGCATTCAGAGATTGCAAGGGGCACAAAGCAAGCTAGTGGTGCCTCCATCTCTTCCTCCTCCTGTTCCTGGTCCGATACCTGAAATAACACAGAAATATGACTCTTGCTCTTCACCAGAACCAGATCCCTTGCCCAGGGGTCGTGTGTCTCGTAACAGGTCGTTTGGTCTCGTCACTCCCGATAAGCCTCCTAGACTTTTCGCCGGTCACAGCTTTAGCGAGAAACGATGGATCAAGTCGAGCCCTTCGACTCCTGTAGTTCGCACTCCAACTGGTGCAGCGCTTTATTGGGATAGGAAAATCCAGAGCTTGCGGCATCCGCCCACACGAGAGGCTTTGGAAATTCGAAGACTCAAGAGAGGGCATAGAAGCAACGAGAACGTGAAACAATCGATGAGTTCTCTGCTGGAAACACCAACTAGGTGTCAAATCAGTCAGCCACGCTTGGAAGAGCATGACATTAACAGCGCACGGTCCGAGGTACACGACGGTCAGAATCCATCAGACTCAGCACCACTGCAGGAGAATGAGGGTTGCCAACCACATATTCAGATCCATAAGCCAAGTATTGCGGATCACATGGGCGACATAATCAATCATATCGATCAGGCTTTGGAGAGGCGGTATGATCCTAGCCTAGATCTGACCGCTGAAGCCGAGGTGCCTACTTCCGATGACCCTATGGACGACTTGTATGGGAACAGAAATGCCTCAGCGCAACGGCAATTATTTAGGGAGTCGCAATCTACTGAAGCACTGGCCTTGTCGGAAATCTCAGGGGCTAGTCGTGTGAAAGCCCCTAGCTCAAATGTTTATACTTCCGAGAGCGATTTAACGTCGTCTGAGGATGAGCTGAGATCAGGCATGCGCGATGGCGGCTTGAATGCTCAACCGCAAGGGGGGGATAGAGCCACCAAGAAGAATTTTCTTCCAAGGAGCAGCTCTGGTACTGATCGGTACTCCCCTGAACCCCTCTCGTCGCCTGATGCTAGACCTCGAGCGTGGTCTTCGCACCATTCTGATCCTCTTGAGAACGTTCATCCATACCCGGCGAAACTTCGTTCGATCGTGACCAATCACGTCCTCGCCAGTGTTGCAACTAAAGAAACTGCGAAATCACCTGAAGAGCTAGAGCCTCTTGAGCCAGAAGCCAGCAAACGTCCTCAACCCATCCTCAAAGAGCCAGAATCTATCCACCCCAATATCAATGACCGCCACCAACCCACCTACGAAGTCCCCGCTTCCCTAAGCGGGCAACCACCTCGCACCAACCGAAATGCCTCTTTATCCTCCATAAGGTCCACCTCCAGCCAAGGCTCGAAGAAATGGCGCTGGTGGAAACTAGCCCTTGTGGACAAACAGCCCAAGGGCCAAGCGCCTCGAAAACGACAGTCGTCCCCAAATCTCAGTGGGCTCAACGTTCGAGTAAGCAAGCAAGAGGAGGCTGAGGATGAAGGCAAAACCCCGCATTTGCCGGTCGAGACCATCCTCGAGACTGAAGCTGAAGGAGAGCACGCGTCAATAGACGAGATGCTCGATGGAACCCCTAACCGTGAGGCGCCAGCCCTGCATTCCCCAACCCTCGCGGAAGTGCAGACGCGGAGGTCTAGCCAATGGGTGGCATCTCTGCCAAGCCCTAGCCCAACTGTGTCTGCAGCGCAGGCCCCGGGCACGGCGCAGACCCCGTCGCGTCCGGGCGGTCCGCGAGCCTCCGTGATCCGGGAGGCAAAGAAGAGAGATCAAAGGATTAGGAAGGTGCAAGTAATTGTCAGCTTGGATGGCGCATCGGATCTAGTGGTCGAGGCGAGCTTGGAGACGAAGAGGAGGAAAAGCTTCAGCTAAAGGAGCTCTGGCAATCTGGGCGGTTGGGCGATTCCGGGGTTGAGTTCCGCTTGGGTAGAGCGTTACAGGTCGGGAAGGAGTTTGGGTAATCGTTGTAGCGTGTTGCTTCAAGATACAACTTCACAAGTCGTGGGTTTCTTGCAACTATTACTTACTATTACTTATTTCTAGTACTGCAGCACGTTTCGTATTAATGGCTTTGAAAAAAAAAGATCATCCATAGTCTCCACTCTTTCCTCCACCCAAGTATATAATCCATCTAGGCGTTGCTTTTTAGCAGAGCTTCATGACCTTGGGTACCAATGTTCATCTCGTCCGTGACGTATAGTTGCAGAGTGCACTCTCTACGCCTCAGAGGCAGGATCGGAAGAGTGTCTGACAAAAATGGGGAAAGACGAACAAAGAATAACCGTATGCACATGCAAAATCTATCCACTGCAGCTCCCCTTCTCACTCAACGTTGCCTAATCATCCGTTTTTCCATAGAAAACCGGTTTCAGGGCTGGTGCTGAGCAGTCTCGGGGATCCACGCTTCTGGAAACTGAATGAAACGACCGTGATCTCGCCATCGTACCCTGATACCTATACCAAGTCTCACCCGTGGTACAAGTCTTCCGGGTCAATTCTGAAGTTCTCGCCATTCTCCCTGACATGCTGCAGCTTCTTGTCTCGACTTAGAGGCTTGCGCATGTCAAACGCGTCTTCTCCGGCTTTTCTGCCCGTCGGATCGTCGCTGTAATAGTCTACTACTCGTCTGAAAACACTGTATCTGCTTTCTCGTTAGTAAGCTTCTCTTACCTTTCTCGAGGGACTTTATGAGACTAGCAGAGCGCTACACGTACCCCATGCCTCTATATAGACCTGTAGCTGTGGCATTGCCCTCTCTAACAAATAGGTCGACGAACCAGGCGTTCTGCTCCTCGCATCCTCGCTCCAAAGCTTGCGTCAACTCTTTAGCAAGTCCTAACCGTCGATACTGCGGTGCAACGCTTAACGCGGTGACATGACCATGCCAGGGCAGATAGTTGTCCATGAATTGAACGTAGGGTGGGTCTTCTTCGACTTTACCCATCACTAGCCGGACCTTTCAATGAGCTGTACGCTTGCTGGCCGAAATCTTCGGCGGTACTCACTGTAGCCAATGACGTTGCCTTCTTGATCTTCTGCTACGGTGAAGAGCGATGGCCATTTTATGAGGTAGTGAAGGTAGAAATCGAGGTTGTAATTCTCGGTCAGAGGGTCGAGGTTCGTGAGGTTCATACGGAGAAGGTCTTGCGGACGAAATGCGCGGAGGGAAGTCATCCCATCTAGAATGACGCGAGAGACTCAGACGGCTTTGACCTACTGTGGTACATGACCAGGCAGTGATGGGGTTTGAAAACAATCTACCTCAAGCTTCCCGAGATCACATTGCATCAAATGGATGGCTTACCTTAGGGTTCGAATAGGGCAAGACCCTGACACCCTGACATCATGCATGCAGAGCGGGAACAGCCGGGGACCGTTATGCCTACCTACTGTCAAAGACTCAGGGCCCACGACTTGCTCTACAGGTCTGCGATACCACTTTGTTAAGGGTACTTGGAACCACCTGCATTGACTTTTGCCAAGGATTCCGACAGGACGCCTGTGTACTACTATTATCGAATCGATTGTCACCGCTCTCCATTGTCTGAAAGGGGTTCACCTGCTAGAGCCCTTTATACCCTGCCGACTTCAAAAAATCCCAGTAACCCGAACAAAGGAATGTTAGAGCTAGGACTACCGCCGCATTAAGCAGCAGCAGCAATATCCCGTTGCAAAAAACCGCGACCGCTATCCGTACCTCCACCTCGAGCCGTGACTGATTGAACCCTGAAGCTTCCCAAATGCCCTCTTCACCGCGCACACCAACAAGGCGGCGTAAGTCTTCGACTCGATCATCTCAGGGCATTGATCTATCTTTCACATCTCAAAGTCCGCAATATAATCAGTTTGCCCCAGGCAGATCATCTCATAGCCGGAAATCCTCCCAATACTCAGCGCCTTCTCCTTTGACCCCTCGACCAGGAACTTCGCATTCTCGTAATGAGGATTTTGGTTCCTTTGGTGGTTTCGGCGGCGTATTAGACTCAAGGGACGGCCTTGGAAGCCTGGCGGATGAGTTAGCAGAAGCCTACAGCGATGAAGAGGAAGGCGAGCTTGAGGAATGCTTGTCCGGAGACCATGTTGGCGAAATAGGGAATTCAAGCATTGGGCATAAAGAGGAGAGGGACACACGCTTAGATCATGGAGGAGCCCTGCATAACGGACTCTCAACCTCATCAATCCCCGGATTTACGCCCGACACCATTAGAACACCAACATTATGGACAAGCCCAAAACAACGCCGAAGACAGTCACATTACAATCGCTTAATCGACTGCGAAAACCCCGATCTCGAGGAAGCAGAGGGTATTCGAGCCTCACTCGAAGCGCGAATGGCTGCAATCGAAGGTTTTGCGAGACAAGGCACAGCAACGGACGACAGCGAAACCGACGCTGTAATCAAGCGAGTCGTCGAGTCTCTCAAAGACCTAGGGTCCCAGTCTGGCGTCGAGGGCGGCACAGCAAGGTACGTCGCCATCCAAAAAATACCTCTACAACCAATCGAACCCCAGCACTAATTCCCGGTCTACAGGCTTATAACGGCGCACAACGCCCTAACAACCCATCTAACCTCCCAAACCCGGCTCCTCCAAACCCTGTCCCAATCGCTCTTCTCCCCCCTTTCCCTCCCCCCAGACATATCGCTCATCGAGCCTCTATTACTAGATATCGCCACCCTCCTTCTCCAACTGCCCGTTCCCGTCCCTAAACCCCTCACCTCCCTCCACACTCTCCAGTCCACAACCACGGACCTCTTGATAACCCTCTCCCTCCTCTCCGACACGCTGCACATGACACGCCAGACCACCTCCCTGGCGTCTCGGCGGTTACGCGCCAGTAGGGAAATGGTGGAGGAGTTGCGGAGAGAGGAAAGTCTAAAGGAGGAGGGGGTGAGGTGGGTGGAGAGGGGGTCGTGGGAGGAGAGGCTGCGGGGACGGGAGTGTGCGAGGATGTGCGGAGAGGTGGTGGGGGGTTTTGAGGAGGTTTGCCGGGGATGGAGGGAGAGGCTAGTGGGTGAAGGGGGGATGACGGGTGTAGAGGTTGGCGCCGGATGAGAGGATGTCTAATCTGTATATTCCGCGTTCTGGGGTGGAAGAGTTTGGGAGAGTTTGGGCATGGGCTTGGCGTTGATGGTCAATCTGTGTTTGCAATTTGCATTGGGTGGTGCGTGATACCATGAATGCTCGGAGTAGGAAATCTGTAAGAAGCTCTCGTGTCCGAAAATTCCATCTCACCCCCATCTCCAGTATGCTCAGTTACAGCGTGGACTCAGCGGCGATGGTATTGCGTTGCGAGCTAGATACCAAGATGGAATAAAATGGCAAGGAAACTTTTGACACATTCAGGTGGGTGCCTTGCACACCAGCCAATTGCCCTAGTACTGAAAAAACACTTGCTTCGAATCAGATCAATCCCATGGGTACCGCTGCGAATGATATCTAAACCCATGTATTATTGAAGAAATACAGTTGCTGAAGAAAACCGGGAGCGATCCTTGCCAATTTACCAATCTATTCACCCGTCTCGACCAACGAGCTTCTCCACTCACTCCAACCCACCTACAATGACCCCTACTTGTTCCTCAAATGCATAGGAACGTACTTCCCGGGGGCAGGTCGGCCTTCGGCCGGGCTGTCCGTTCTAGCTGGTACCGACCCATCCCTCTGACTCGGCGCAGCTCCATCGGGTCCGTCAGGTTTACGGCGCAGGTCAGCAAATCGAGATGCTGGTCTATCAGCTGGAGAGCCATCACGGCCGACATCGTTATTGCGTGCGCTGGGACGCCATTTGGCCGGGGCGTCTCCGCCGGAACTCTCGTCACGAGTTGAAGATGGATCTCCATCAGCTCGACCGCGAGGGACAGGATCTCCGCGTTTCGCAGGCGGGACGTAGCCAGTCTTCTTTGGCAGCTGGGCTTCTGAAGTGGCGATGTCTGAGGGTGGAGCCGCTGGTGGTGCACCGCCGGCCGTGGCTTCGGCTTCCTTTTGAGCCTGTCGCTCTCTCCAGGTTGGCTTGTTGCCCGCAAGGGCAAGACGAGGCGGGCCAGTTGGTCGTTCAGAAGAGTCGGTGCGGACTGCATCCGTATGAATAGGCGGTCCACGTTCTGGGATCCGTGCACCAGCTTTCTTCGCTTCCAGTTTAGCGGCGACCTCTTCTTCTCGTTTACGCTGTTTTGCAGCGCCTTCATCGAGTGCCCTATGGTTGCTATTAGTAATGGTCTTCTCGTGGAAAGGACTCCCTGATACATACTTTCGCTCTGCATCTCTCTTCGCCTTCTTCTCAGCCGCCTCACGTTTCTTCTCTTCCTCCTCGGCTGCTTTCTGCTCTTCTTCTCTAATATTTCTCTCTTCCTCCTCTTGACGACGCCTCTCTGCTTCCTCCTGCTCCCGTTTCTCGCGGGCCTTTCGCTCCCGCTCGCTTCTCTTTCGTTTCTGAACCGCTTGCTGGTACTCTCTATCTGCGTTCTTCCTCCGTCTCTCGAATTCCTCGTGCCGTCGTTCTTGCAAATCGTCACGAAATTGCTCGTACGCGGGTAATAAGCGGGTCAGACGATGCTTGAGAGCAACGTCATCCTTGTGCTTTCGCTCTGATTCCCTTAATGTCTCCTCTTTCGACTTTTCATAAGCAGCAAGGTCTGTCTCCCGTTGCTGCTTGTAGTCTTGAGGCAGGAGCTTGATCTCCTCTTTTCTAAAGGCACGTTCGAGATGGTCGATCCGCTTTCCGGTAACTCTGAGATTCTTGTAAAGATCGTTCTTCTCTTTCTCAAGCTGTGAGATTCTGAGTAGTCGGAGGCGGTTGCTATCCAGATCATCGAGGTCCACATCACCAATATTGATGCCTTTCTGCTTCAGTTCGTTCAGCTCCTTCTCATTGTTCTCTCGTCGAATCCGATCCTGCTCATCCTTGAGACGCTTGCGCTCGCGCTCCTTGTGCTCCTCAGCCAGCCTTAAGCTCTCAGCCTCTTGGCGCTGCTGATTTAGGATGCGCTTGCGGGTTTCCTCCTCCTTTTGCTTCTTTTGCAGTGCGTCAGAGGCAAGCTCCTTCTTCTTCTCTATAATGGCACGTCTCGCCAATGTCTCCTGGTGCTCCTGCTCTGCACCTGCTTGGGCTTTTGTAAGGGCTGCAGCTTTATTTTGTTGTCTAGCTTCGTTGAAGCTGGGGTCCACATACTGGCATGTAACGAAGAGCGTCTTCGCAAGACGAGTAAGTTGTGAGCGCACAATCTCTGCAGGAGTACGCTGCAATCGTTGTACCGAGCTTGTCTCAGTCTCCGCGGAGCCTACGCCGCTTCCTGGATGCAAAGCTTTTGCGGAAGAGAAAACGTCTGTGTCAAACGTGATGACACCTGTGGCGTGGTCAACGCGAATTGACAAATCACCCTTCTTACATCCATTCATGATGAATTTCTCGATGGTGCTGGCTGACACCTGGAACGGATCCGGAAATTGAGCGAGGTCTTGCACGAACGTGAGTTCGACTGATTCGTAGACCTGTGATAGTTGCTGGAACAATCTGGTTAGAATAACTTGCTGCAATGGCAGCACATATTGTGCCATTTCAGAATCGGCCCCGATTTGGGTCAGAATGGGTGAGATTTTTTTGCAGATCGATAGTGGATGAAAGTCGACCTCCAAAATCCGATAGAGCTCACGAATCTCCGGCTTGCAGCGTTTGAGTAACCCCTTGCTCATGGCATCCTTGAAAAGAACAGCTCTTGTTGGAGCTTGGGACATTCCGAGAAGGTTGGTGAGACGGTTGTTCTTGTTCTTGCGAACCTCGTCAACGTCGATTAATGCTCCTCGAGAACGGGATGTACTGATGACTGGAATGGACAGAGCTGAGAGCAAGACGAAAGACGCGGCTCTACTCAGTTCAGCTTCGGTGGCGGGCGGGTTATCTTTCTTCAAACTCTGGCCAGTAGCAACGATGCTGGCGGTCTGTCTTAGAAGATTGTAGTATCTACTCCAGGCAGCTGCGTGGAACAAGTAATTCTCGCTGACGAGGAAGATCTTGGTCAAATGGTCGTAGTAGTTGGCCATCATCACGTTCTTCGCAGGGCGCTTGCTCAGGCTAAGAAGGGTGTGGATGTCCTCTACACTTCGGAAGGCTTCCTGCCATAGCTCAAGCTCAACAGCCACATTGAGCTGCTGGAATCGTGTGTCGAGGTGGCGCTGTAGTGTATCTGGGTCGCTTAAGTTGATGGCATGCATCTGTGACTGGTACTTGGCTGCGTTCTGGACATGGTTCCTAAGAAGCTCGCAGAGCCTTCGAAACTCCGTTTTGCGTGCATAGCGTTGACAGAACTCGAAGGCCTGTAGGGCCGTTTGCTGATACATGATCTCCAAGCGGGCATTGTTCTTGAGAATCTCCAACACAGTACGATATGTTTCCCACAGAAATTTCAGCCATGGTGTGACTATTGCCCTGTCGGTACGATCTCGGGATTGTTCGCCAGACACAGTGGAAAGTAAGATCGACTCTGGGGTCTCGATAGCTTCTAGATCCTCGACAGTCGTACCGGAAGCGGCAGGCTCGAGAGTCGATTGGACTTCGTCGGCCTTCGTTTGAGCTTCCGTGACCTTCGCCTCAGCAAGCTCGATGAATTTCTTGAGGACCAGCTAGAAGCAAAGGGATTAGCCGTCTGGTTGTTCGAGAGGGCCGGCGCATCTACATACCTCGATCGTTCCAACGTTTGTGTTTTGTGCAGTATTCTTATACTGATATAATCCGTCTTTTGCAAGTTTTCCCTTTTTGAGCTGTACACAGAGTTCGACGAAAAGGATCATGACAGGTTCGAGAGAGGTGATGGGACTATTCCGCGATCTCTTGGAAGTGACATGTTCATGCAGGATTGTCAAAGCAGCAGAGGACTGCTCGACTGCGATGAGCTCTTGTGCTCGCTGTGGTCCCAGAGTATATTAGCTGCCTGTCTGTGGAGAGGAGGCGTGTCGGAAGGGATGGTCAGATTTTACCTTGAGCACATTCTCAGGCTTGGTGTGGGGCGGAGGAGGCATGCTGGGCAACCTCCTCTGTGTTAAAGCTGACGTTGAGATGTGGAACGCGTTGTAGCAGCGCTTGGTCTATGTGGCTCGATGAGTGATGTTCAAGAGTGAGAAGTAGCAATTTGTGCGTGAGGCCGCCTCAAGACGCTAAGGTAATGGATCAGCCCTAAACCCGGCAAATTCCCCCTCGGAAGTGGTCACTGCAACAAATAGCATGTATCAAGTACCTTCCATCACAAGGCACGTCAACACAACATTGATTCCAGAACATCTGCAGCTATCAGTCCACTTCTCATCATCGTTCGCGCAGACTGTTCGCCCAAGTCAAACATACTCCAGCGATTCCTAATCTTAAAGCGGCACACTGCACTCTGGTTAGCGCTAAGGAATAGGGTTAGTCCGGTTTGTACGACAGAGTACCTTGCACCACCAGAGGCCAGAGAGGGAACAAACTGGTCAACCTCACCTTGACCCCCCCCCCTCCCTCCCAACCCACCTCATCTCTCATCTGCTCAATCGTCGTCAGCCACTGCTTCCTCTACCCACCTTCTGGCGACTACTGGGCAGCTTCTGGGCAGGAGCAATCGCAACGATGCCGGCGGCCCCCTACGAGATCCGCGCCGGCGGCGACGTCAAGAACAAGAAACAGTCAATGGCCGACCTAAAGCTACGACGGCTTAATGAACTCAACTCACGGCTAAAGGAGGACCTAGAGCGACCGAGAATCAAGGTCTCAGAGGCATCAATGTCGTAAGTTGTGGTCCCCGCGACGGCACACCGCCAATCTACAGCAACGTCAGTCCTGGTTCTAACCCACTCGGCGCAGATTGATACAATACTGTACGAACACCAAAGACTTCATGGTACCATCTATGTGGGGCTCGGTACGTTTGATAACCCTCATCAGTGTCTCGAAATGGGCCGCGTTCAGTGTAGCGAGGCTGTGATGCAGCTTGCTAATCCCATTTCGCGCTTTCCAGGTTGATCGTAAAGAGGACCCATATGCAATACAACAATCAGGAGGCTGTTGTAGTGTCATGTAAAGCATTTGTGTTCAGCCTGGCGTTTTACGGTCGTTTGCATGCGTCGCTTCAACTTGTTTCCTCGATACCTCAAACCCCCCACCTTGACCGGAATCGATCTACCTCTACACCACTATAACCGTTCTTCTAGCAACTATGGCAGCAAGTGGACGAGCAATGGAAACAGCTGGTGGGCATCGGTCGTCTCTCAGCTTCATCTGGAAGGACTACGCCCATTTGGAATAGGGTATGTCATCAAAGACCTTTCAATTTCGGCAGACATGGCAACAGATTCGTAGTTCTGGCTTGGGGGAAATATGCTTTTCCTTGGTCTTGGCTGTAATAGCGAGTTTCCTTTGATGTGTCTATGGTGGATGTCTATACGTTCATAATCGTGCGTGGATGGGTGGGCGGGAAAGGGCAGTGGCTGGTGGATTCAATGTGCAAAAAGCAACGGGTCTATTACCTCTTGAGGGCTACTGATTTGGAGCTTGAGTCTTTTCTGTAGATACCTTTTTAGGGAGTTTGAAATCCATCAAGACCTTTTCCATCACCCCGAGTTGGTCAAATATGACGTGAATATTCTACGAATTCCCCTTCAGGGTTAAACTACATCCAAGTTGGCCGTGAAACCTGTAAAAGCCAAGTCTCCACCTCTTCATCGAGCCTCGATTACCACTGTCCCTCACATTTCGCACTTTGAATAACACAGGATCCGTAGAGATTCAGTCGTCTCCAAAACATCCATGCCCATTCCTATACCCATTCGACAGACCTCGGGGAATCCTGATCAACAAGGCGAATCCGTTTCACCAGATGGACGCCTCCGCCCAATCAGAAGAAGCCCTCGCTCCCGTCGTCCAGCTCCCTCGCGTCACGATCAAGTTCTGCACCCAATGCAAGTGGATGCTTCGTGCGGCATATGTACGTTGCAATCTATTCGGCTCGTCTATCCTGTGCGCCCTCGGATATGCAGCTCCTCTATCGCTCAGCTCTTTGCAATGATGCACCTATCAAAATCTACAATACCTTTCCCCCCTAATTCTCTATACACCCTCCAACCTTTGCGTTCAGCTCTTATTGCTCGTTCAGGCCATCCCTTCAAAGTCGATCCGATTGCTTGATCTTTCTCGTGTTCTACTATTGCCATTGGCTATGACTTTGCCTGGAAAGACCCTTTTCTTTCGCCAACCCCAGTCAAAACTGCTATTTCTTTTACATTGTCAATAGCGTTCGATTGGAGCAAGAACAAAACCCCCCTTCCAACACCCTTCATCCCCGAATTCTCTTATGCGCGAACCCATCTCCCTCTTCAATTACCATTCATCTCCAAACTCTACTCCTTCGCGAACACATCTCCCTCGCCCCCGCCCCATCCACCACTCATCCACCACCGCTCGAACCCCCCCACTAACCCCCTCTCCCCCGCATCACTTAGTTCGCCCAAGAGCTCCTCTCAACCTTCTCCACCACCCTTGGCGAAGTCGCTCTCATCCCCTCCACCGGCGGCGTTTTTATCGTCGATATATTCTACGCCCCTGCCAGCAGCCAGAACATAGGAGAGCAGCAGCAGCCAACCAAGACGCAGACGGCTAGGTTATGGGACCGGAAGACCCAGGGGGGGTTCCCTGGTACGTATCTTCGTTACTTAGAGAATGATCGCAAATGAAATATTGGGTTTGTGCGATTGTTTTTGGGAGGGGGGGAGGGATGATGGGAGCCGCTCCAGTCGTCGGGCAGAGGTAGCGAGCAAGTTTGCGTTTTTCTCGTCTATTCCGAATTTCTCTATTTTCTTTATTTTCCTTGTTTCACAATCCCATTCGCTCTCCTCAGCTCCCATCATGACGATCCCAACCTCAACCTCAACCCCTAATCTTCCCCGCGGGGCTCTCAACAACACCACCACTAACCCCCGCCCCCCCTTGGCCTCCCCCCACCAGAAACCAAAACCCTCAAAAAACTCGTCCGCGACATCATCGACCCTTCTCGCGACCTCGGGCACGTTGATGGTAAGAAGTCGATCACCACAACTACTTCTCCTACACCGGCAGGTCTAGATCGAAAGGAGGATGGAGGGCGGGAGGATGGGGGCAATGGGGGAGATGGGGTGATGGGTCATGACGCGGAGGCGGAGGTGACGAGGGAGGCCGGGGAGGGGAAACAAAGAAAAGAGGAAGGGAAGGGCGACGGGAAGGAACAGGAACGGGGAAAGGTGGAAGGGCAGGGGAAAGAAGCGTGTGAGGATTGCGATGGACTTGTGGGATAGCACCAGACACCATCAATTTGTGAATAATCCAGACACGTGTTCCATCAACGAATCAACGAGCGAAAGAGGCCCCTCATATTTCCCCTCGAGCACCTGAACATGTTCACCATGGCAACTCTACGCTGCCGGTTACAATTACAACGAAGTGATGGACGACGGAGTCCGTGTATTTCTGCTCTCACACCGGAAAGCGCCCCAGACAAGCGACGACTCTCCGCTCCGGTGCCAAGTTCTGCGATATCAATATACGAGCGTTGCCCTCCTAATATACTACCCGCTCTAGCCATGCCGTCCGTAAATCATCATCGTCGACCGTATCGCTCGCATTGCAGCTCGCCCAGGAACGGTGGCGAAAGCCGGTCTAGACCTTTGTGAAGCTCGTCATCCGTTGTCAATGTAAGAAAATCCCCCATCTTTGAATACAACTAGCGAAAGAAGTTTTTTCCCACCACGTCAAGGTGGCCTCCATTTCCCTGACCATAAAAAACAGCGACACAACACCATTTCGCCCAGTGCGCAAACCGGCTTACCTCCCGTGGAAAGGAACAACGCCTTGCTTCAAAGATCACAGGGGTATCTCTCCTTAAGATTGCCAAAAACGACAGGAAAGAAAATCAATAACGCCAATTCCCACCTCTTGTAATATCATGCATCGTAAAATATTACGGACTAGCGTCTACAGTCTTTCCCATCTTCTTCCAAAAAGTTAGAAACCTCGAGCTCTTTCTCCTGGCCACAGGTCTATGTCCATCGTCTTCGCTGCTCATGGCACCTGCGTGGCCATTGGTGGCTGAAGTCTTCACATCACTGCCCTTGTTGAGTTCTGGATCGACAAACTCATGCCCACTACCCAGCCTTTCCACATCCACTGCACTTGGTGTTTCCTTGTGCGTGGGGCTACTGCAACCGCCACTGGTATGGAAACTCTTGTCGTCGCTGTCTACGGTAAGGAAACTAGTGGCTTGGGTTTCGGTTGGTGAGTAAGGCTGTGAATGAGTGATGCTAGTTTGAGCGCCCGAGGAATCACGATTGTGACTTGGAAGAAAAGAGAAATGACCGGTTGATGGGTTCGCAGTATAGCGTGCGGATCGGTAGTTGTATGTATCACTGCCTCTACATTCTCGATGCGTAGGATCGCCTCCGCCTCCATGTCCACCACTGGTGGCAAGGAGGACACCACCATCAGGATGTGGGGTGTAGGCGGCAATTACGGCGTTAGGCTTCCGAAGTGTGTCTTCAGGTCCGTGGCCTCCAGGCTGGACATTCTCATCTGTCGAAACCGAGGTAGAAGATCTCATGTCAATGGCAGGGCCTAATTGCAGCTGACTGGGCACTGTGTTACTCGATCGCCTTGTCGAAGTAATCGGATTCGCGGCTGGGTACGCACCTGAAGAGCGACGAGAGTATGAGGTCGAGTCTGGACGAGAGCTAACATAGCCTGGTGGAGGACCAAGAGATGAACGGCGGGAACCTTGAGATCGCGATTGAGGGCTCAAGTCAGGTGTCTCGCTAGTGGTAGGGTTAGGAGTCCCTAAAGCGAGGCTCGTTTCCCCGTTCTGCTCTAATTTCCGTGGACTCTCTGATGGTCGTGGAGCACCAGACGTGACTCTTGATGCGGGTAGTCCCTCCGGATGCGAAAATTCAGGTTGATTAAACGAGCGACTTGGGCTTTCCGACCGTGAAGACATTGAATCTTCAGACAGGTTCTTACCATTCCCCGTCCTCGTCTCAACCATCAAATTGCTTTGTTGGATTTTTCCATCCCAGATCTCATGGTTGGCTTTCATCTCGTCAACAGCAAAGTCCATGGTAGGAAGAATCTTAGTCAATCCCTCGAACAAAGGACGTGCAAAAATGTTCATGAAGCCGATCTGTGAGTTAGCAAGCTTGATCAGATTTCCAAGCTCTGGGGGGCCACCAAATAAGGTTGTCGGCACACCAATCTTTGTCTCCATGTCTCCTTGATGTGCGAATTCGAGCTGGAGAATGTCGGCCCACTTGGCAGCTATGTCAAAAGGCCGAGCCTACCTCTCTGTTAGTAATGGCTTTTCCACATCAAAACAAGCAGACATACTACGTTGCTAATATCAGCACATTTGACGAGCAAAGCGCATACGAGTAACCGGTATTCGTCAAGTTTTTGGGAATTACACCCCTCCGTGCCCCTGTTTCCAATCGCTTCTGTCAGGTCTTTCAGATCGGACATGTACTTGAAATGCAAACCCATGTCTGTTGCCAGAATCGAATTAATCATAAGACCACGCATGCTGACGTCTTCAAAGGCTTGCTTCCAGTAGCGTCGGAGGATTTGCGAATAGGCTGCGCAATGAAAAGACTCGAGCACAGATTTGTCGTTGTAGAGCTGTGCGAGTGGCGCCTTGAGTGCCACAAGAAATGCATTGTTGACGCCTGGGTGGCCAACGTCATGTCCAATCGCAGAAATCAAGAGTGTGAGGGCATCGATTGGTTTCAGCAGAGCTGCAACTGGAGAGACTGGTTTGTTGGTGTCCGGCGAATCCCTGGAAGCCGGATAGGGTGGTATGGTGCCGAGCTGGAGGAGAAAATAGAAGATTGCTTGCATCACATCGACCACGTGGCGAAAGTTATGATAGTGGACAAACGAATTGTATGCAGCACGGCTGGCCAAGATGAAATTCTTCAGGTCAGCTGCAGGTGTTTCGTCAGTCTAACGGGTCCTTGCAGGTTGCCATGATTGCGCGTTTAGTCGAAGAACCTACCGGCAGATAATCGCCATTTTTCGAGATCAGGCATGGCCAATGCGTGGTGGAGCATGAGGAAAGCCGCCTGGACAAGCTGCTCTTCCGAATACTCATGTGCGGAGAATCCCCAGGTACCAATTGCTGTCGCCAAACTCGAGGTCTCGCTATGATCCATGTTGTATAATGATCTGAAACATCTGTAAGATCTCCAGTCTATACGAGAGAAGGAATGAAGTGTAGAATACCCAGCGTTGAAGCCATGCGGAATATGATCGGGATTGCAAATGCCTGTTACTAACTCAGAGACCCTAGGTCTGTTCCTCAGCGGATGTCCATCAACTCGCCAGTCATGGCAGAACTTGTAGAAAGTGGGTACATACATATCTTCCAGCATGTAGGCGTAATTATCAAGCCCAATCCATGAACGCTTTCGGACCAGGTTCGCAGCAAGAGGTTCCGTTCGCTCCTTCGAGGCATAATTGCGCGCACGGTATGCATGCGCGGTCAAGCCGTAGACTCGATCGGGTTGTAAAGGGCTGACAAGGACATCAATTGCACCGGCGTCAAGACATTTCTGTAATCGACGGGGATTCACAGTAGGTGCAATAAATGTTAGATCTTTGTGACTCGAGGGGCTGGATTCGTCGGGCATATCCAAGCCGCCAGAATAGGGGCGAGATGGACGAGCGATAGGGCCTCCGGAACCAAAGGTAGTGTTAATCTCCCAGTTATGAATCATGGCGATGGGAACGACCAATGTAGAGAGCTTCAGATTCGAGATCTCCGAAGCGATATGCTGCAACAGAGTGAGACCATAGTGGTCCTTCGGCTCCGTGACCGTGGAGATGAGTTTGTGCCCGGTAGAGGGGAGAGTGTTGAGTGCGGGAAACGTCGATGCGAGAGATCCAGGCGCGCGACGACTGTTGACCTCGATTTCCACGATTGTTTCCATGATAACAAGCGTGGGCTGGAGATTCGCGTTGACGGATTCGAGCTGTACCAGCCTGGCCATGCAAGTAGAACTAGATGCGCAGGGATACACTAGATAGCGTCAGCTTTGGACTCAAATTTAGGGGTCTGCGCCCTTGGTCTGCGCCATTGCGAGATGTGCACTTCGTGCGGTCTATCGAGTTTGTAAAGACATACCTCCATTAAAGGTGGCCAAGATACTCTTGAGGTTGTTGCGCACCTCTGCGTCTTCGGTGAGAATGATGTCAAAGCAATCTGGTTTCCGATCTACCCATGAGCCTCGTTTACGTAGTTTACTAACGTCCGGTCCGTTTTTCTGGAGGTGCTTCCCGTCGAGGTCCTGACTGACTCGCTTGTCGACATATATGACATGGTAAGCCGCATGATCCATGGCGGCTTCTGGCGGTTTTTAGTAACGATGGAAGCTTGCAGATACTCAGCCGCCTTGAATTGACCTCGTGATATCACTCAAAAAGCTTTTGCCAACCTTGTGAAAACCCACCTTGTATTATTTCGCTGACACCAATCGAATCAGCAGGCCAATTGCCCCCTCAGCGACTATACGATTCAAACGATCGAACTATACAGTCCCAGGAAGTGAAATTGTGTCCATCCACTGGTGAAATCACCGCGGGTCCTTGGCAAACGCCTTACGGTTGTCACTGACTCCACGAAGGCTGCCACTATCGCGCCTTGTTGGTGGCGAACGAGGTCTAGTGTTGTCTACCCGGTAAGGGATCGTTCAAAGATGTGAGTCGAGACTGATGGCAGCAGGAAGCGCTGTTGGTTGGCTGAACGCTTGCGACCACACGGGCTCACCCACGCAATTCTACGCCAGTATCAAAAACGCTCAGCGAAGGACGTTCGAACGGGGAGGATCAAGGATAGTGTTCGGGGATTTTCGTTCAGTAAAGCGTCGCAGCAGTGTCGTGTCCAGATTGGCTTATAGTACAATAGCATACGAGAACCTCCTCGTCCCCACTGGCCTCGTCCTAGTTCCGCCCGCAATATACAACCGACCTTTTTCTTTTGGAATCCCAGGGACTTCGAAAACCTCGTGACGTTGCTGTATATCATACACCAGTGGCTGTAAGCGGCGCCAGCGTCGCGGCGAACAAGACGTCGGACCTATGCGCAACATTCGGTTCGAGAATATGCGAGCACGCTGGGCGGTTGAAGCATTGGAGGACGGGGATGAAAGATGGGTGGGCAACGGCAGTGTTGGTGTCGGTGTCGGTGATGGTGGTGGTGGTGATGGTGGTGATGGTGATGGTGATGGGGAGATGTGAACGACGACAATGGTAAACATATGGTGCACCAGTCAATAACATGGGAAGCGGGACCGAGACTCTTTGCTTTGACCAGTTTGGTAAGGGTAAGGGTAAGGATGGGGGTTTTGGTTCAGTAATGGTACTACTAAGTACCTAAGCAGGCAGGTACGGTAGGTAGGTACTTCCGTAGGTAGGATAGGGCAGGGACGGGTACGGTCGGGGCAAGCGCTAGGGACGTATTCGTCCCCTTCCTTGCCCTTGAGGACCGCAGTAAGTAGGTAGGCAGGCACTACGTACCTTGGCACCACGACTACCAAGCAGATCCGACAGTTAAGGGAAAGAGGTACCTTTGGGGGGGGAACTACAAAGTCTACAAGATGATTTAGGCAGGAAGTAGGGGGGGGACTGAGGTCAGCAAGTACCTTATGTACTAACTACCTAGTACGGAAGACGGACGTTCACGCTCTTTCCTCTCGTTCCCCACTAGAACTAAGCGCAGGGCTAAGCTTCTATTCCTTCCCAGCCGAAGCCCTTTACTCGTACAGTACTTTAGGGAGTACGGAGTACTTCCGTCGGGGCAGTTACAGTAGTTCACTACGTGCGGCCGACAGGGGTTCTGGATAATGGATAATGGATAATGGCCGACTCCACTACTGACGGACTTCCCCCAGGGGTTATCATCGGACCGTCCTGTTTCTGCCAATCAAGAGGCGACCGGATTATCTCATCGGTCCGCTTGGGCGTTGTAGGAAACTTGTGGCGCAACTCCCTGACGCTGTTTCATCGAAGCTGTGGAATCTTCTTTTTGTGGGGGAAGAAGCCAACAACCCGAAAGGAATAGAAAGACTCCGGTCCCAACTATAAGAAACATGAAAAAGAGTTATTACTACTATTGTTATTATTATTATTCTATTATCATTATTATTTCAGTCGCGTGTCTCGGGCATGGCAAAGTTAGACATGGTTTGTATCGTGATGCTTTATCTCGTTGTTTAATTGAGTTCGTTGATGCTAAAGTACCTTATACGTGTGCGGTGTACTTCCGTATATACACAGTACCGCCCTTGAAGGGGTGACTATCCCACGATCTTCTGCGAACGCCCAAGTCCCCAACCCCTGTCCCCCGCCATCTGATCACCTTACTTCTAGCCCATCGGTAATAATGACGTGATGGCGTTGATGGGCGTTCAAAGGTTCAAGCAACAATTTACTCGGTATCAGAAGGCAGTGTAATGGTACTTACTATACCTCCGTGCTACGTAGCCGGGGGTTTTATTCGTTAGTACAATCGTCAAATACAGAGTGAAGTTAGCCCCTGGCTGTGGCTTCCATACTAACAGCTGATACCCCGGATTACCGTACCTACCAGTACTAGTACTACTACACAGTAGTACTCGTACTGCCCCCCGCCCCCCTGGTCTCATACAATTGTTGTCTCGTCCCATTCGCCTTGTAACTCAGTACGGAAAGGATGATCTTTTGAAACCGATCCTTACCCAGTGTATCATCGCTCATCATCGTTTAAACATCCCCAACCAACCCACCCCCACGTATCGTCGTGAAATCTTGCTCTTTTCCCGCCCTGCCGCGCATGCTCTGTATGGCTCGCTACTACTCACACCGTTGGCTGTCATCCACCCCCCCCCGCCGACGACATCTAATATAACTATCCGGAGAAAACAGGGCGACGCCCGGCATAAGGGTCAGCAATAAATGCACCACATCTTGCTGCTTGCAGCGATGCGACATGCACGTAGCCACCGCATTTGCCTACGTGCACAGTACCGTGGTGCTGCTCCGGGCAGAGCTTGAGCCAGCCGGACCGCAAACACATCCGCGCGTGTCGCTGTGCAGCGTATCCCCTGACATGCCCTTCTGTGCATTGGGAACCTGTAAGCCACAGTGGCCGTGACGTTGGACCTGATGTATCCTACCATGCAGCAGCATATGCATATAGGCGAACACCCCCAAAGTGAGATCCCATCGGAACAGCAGTGCTGCATAGGGGCTCCGTTCCTAGGTTTTCCCCTATCGATAGCATAATAGTGCTGCGAGGCAGCCCTGTTCTGAAGCATGGATCCCGTTGGGATCGGATGCTGTGATGTGCATTGAGTATCATATATTCATGTACCATGCGAGTTCTGATAGCTCCGACGGCTGTTTCCGTGACAGAACGCTCTGGCGTGCCTTCTTGTTGCGCTACATGGCGGTTGAACTGTAGATGCAAGCATTACCCTCGACCTAAATGGTTGGTGGTGTTGCAAAGCCGCAATTCGGTTGGCCCGTCGAGGAGCTGAGGTGTGGTGGCTTACTTGGTGTCGGATCAAAAGAATCTCTTGTCCAGAAGTAGTTTGTGCGCAGAATGGATCCCCTCAAGTGGTGCAGAGATGCCGATCATGCTACTTGTGCGCAACGAATTTGTCACATGGATGCAGGAGATGTGGACTGAACAAGGGCTGATAGCAACACCTGTGTATTTGGTCGGGAGCAAACCATCGACGACTGGTAACCCCGTCGTCCCACTAAAATAAAACCATAACAGCATGCAAGCGGAAACGCCCTCGATAGAAATAGGATGACTAGGAAAACATGTCCGCATCCAGATCTACATCCCTCCCATCCTGTCCCCTCCTTGACTAGGAAAAACGGGCCACAATACACAATCGCCCGAGAAGAATTCGACCCCCAAAGGTACGCCCCAGCACCAATTGGAAGAAAAAACACTACGCCTCCGGTGCATGTTTTCCAAGGCCCTTTGAGCCAGTCACGACAAGATACAAAGCCCCTGAAAGGATCCTCGGCGAAGAGTTGACAACAGCATTGTCGATGTTTCAGGTAGGTGATGAGAGATCGAAGGTCAGTTCCTCCGTTCTCGTTGTGGACCGAAATCGGCCTCCGTGACCTTGCGCTCCTTCCGTGACTTGACCGAAAACTCCGCCTTAAGTGCCAAATGGTCACTTGGAAAATGATGGTTGGGAAATCCGGGAACCTTGCTTAAATATTCCTGGTCCACGTCCCCAAGCACACCCCTCACCTGGAGCGCATTTGCCGAATACCAGATATAGTCAATGAAGCCCGTGAAATTGGGAGTGTAATTTGTGAAGCTGAGCTCGTCCGTACCGTTATAAGCCGACTTGAGGCTGAATGGATGTGCCATACCATCACGAGTGAAGTTTCCATAACCGCGGTTTGACAAGTCGGAGTGGTCGCCAGCCAAGCAGCCATGAGTGATGAGATCGTAGACACCAGAGCCAGCAGCAGAGTTGAAGTCACCACAGATGATCAGCGGTATCTGCGGTCCGGAGGAATATTCAATGGATGGACCAGGTTCAGGGGCAGGCTCATTGGGGGACTCAGAGACTGTTTCACCGTCGACTTCGGTATGTCGGAAGGCTGCTTTATCTGTACATGGCGGATGTTTCGCCCACTTGTCGGCTAATTTAGACAACTGCTCCAGAAGGATTGCCACTTGAACAACTTTAACGTCTTCGTAGACAGGGTCCCAGTAGATATGAGCGTTGACGACAATCAGCCTTGAACCCGAAAGTCGATTCTCAAAGAACGTTACGACAGCAATGTTATCCCGCGGCATGACGCGATTGAACGTATCATGTTCGCCTTTCATGTCCGGTCGATTGATAGCGGTGTTTGCGAAGTCGATGAGATGCTTGTCCAGAAGTATATATTTGCTGGCCTTGTAGAAAGTTGCGCATCCATCAACCTGTCTGGCCTCCTTCTCCGCCATTGTCTTCGCTCTTGACTTTGGCCAGAATACACCTCGATAATCATTGTATGCTAGCTCCTGTCGGAAAAAACCTTCGTAATTTTCCTGGTCAACCTCTTGTAAGCATACAATGTCCGTGTTGTTATCCCTGACCTCCCCAATGATGACCTCTTTCCGGTAACTCCAGGCCAAAACTGTTGACGGCGTATAACCATATTGAGAGGCTGTGGCGTACTTGTCGCACAATATGTTGTATGAAAGAGCCGAAACAACCTCCTGAGTGGGAGTATCATCTAATATGTGCCAATCGCGTTCATTTGGAGGGGTACCACCTGTCATAATTTAACAATGTCATCGAAGTGTTCGGGGATCGAGACAGATAAGAGAGTCTTACCTGTCATGTCTTCCCTAAGGTGAGTCACAAGAGCCTTGGTACCGTTCTGCACAATCTCCTCCTTTAGACGCTCTTCCAAAGGGTTCCCTTCAATACCTAGCGTTTCCAGATTGTAAAGGTAGCCAATCTCAAAAGGAAGTAATCGGATGTTATTGTCGAAGAGCAAAAGCGACTTCATATTAACAAGCATACCAATCTCTGCCGGAATCTCCACCAGCTGGTTGTTTGAGGCATCCAGATGAGTAAGATGTCTTAAATGCCCTACTGCTGGGTGAAGCCGTGTGAGCTTGTTGTTATCAATGAAAAGCTTCCCGAGGAACATGTAGTCCAAAAACAATGAGGGTGAAAGAGCTCGAAGGCCCTGCCCACTGAGGTCCATGGCGTCCCAATCCTGCCGTCGAACCTCCCCTTTCGTTGTTGTTCGATTGCGTTCTACATTTTCATCCTCTACTGGTGGATCCTCTGATGATATCTCCACTAATCCTTTGCTGACTCGCGTTACACCCTCCTTTTTACAGTGATGATGCGGGTTCGAGATGGACTGTCTTGCTTCTGCAACCAACTGTAACTGATTCTGCCAGTGCTTGCTGATAGCTTCGTTATTCCCCGATTGGCCATTTATCGAGCTGCCATTATGGAGGTTGGCGGGTGTGAAATGGGGAGTAGCGTTAGACAATGTCCCTGAAGAGAATGTATGTTGATGACCAATGCCTGCATGACCGCCAACGTGGTTTTGCTGATGATGATGATTCTGTTGCCCGTGGTGCTGCTGGTGCGTTTGGTGCTGGTATTTATGGGCCATGTTCATTTGCATATACCTCTGATGCCCCTGGCCCCCATTCATCATCACATGCTGTCCTTGTTGGTGACCTTGATTGAACATTCCGTACGGGTTGTGAGAGGAGGTTTGTGAGACCGGAGAACGTGAAGGAGATGGCGTGTCGTTTGTGTAACCTCCCCTGCCACTATTCACGGGGGATCCGTTGCGGGGTAAATGGCGTTGATGATGGTTCTGTTGGTTGTGCTGGGTATAGTAGTACTGTCCAGCCCCAGGCTGCTGGAACCGGTAGGCACCATCTGCCATCTGGCAGACCGGGCGGATCGACAGAGGATTCTATTCGCAGACCTCCTGGATATGTAGTGGGAGTATCTGTTGCAAACTTTGGGGCTGTGGGAGGATAGGGCTTTCGTGAGAGTCTTCGTTCGATCATAGATTTGTTGTGGACGTGCTCGAGGACGTAGGGCTCGAATCTCTTTGGCAACGCCAAAATCAATAGGAGTTTACCCTTTTGTCTGGACGTCTTGCTGTGACGAGTCCTTCGTCGGTACCCGTCTATGGGACGGATGTGGCTGTGCTCGTTATTCACGCCAAAGTTACCCTTTACCGTTCCTAGTGCAGATTCGCTCTAACATTCAGTATTGCGAATGTAAGAGAGGATCTATGAATGCGATGTCAACGCTTAACAATCTTGCGACTAGTGCCGTGAGGAACTCACGAGTTCAGAGATACCTCCACAGCTTAGTTTACTTCTTTGCTCTATCTATTAGGGGAGCATTTGGCCCTGATAGACTATTTGAGTGTCTTTTATGTCCAAGGGATCAAGGCAGACGAAGTGAATGGCGTTTGATTGTTTGCGGCACTGTTGTGTTGCGATGGTCCAATTCTCACCAGTGATGTTCCCAAAGTCGTCTAGTGCGGCTCTGGCGGCTAAATGACTAAGCAGCCTTAGTCGTAATTAACAGGAATTGTAGAAACACATGTAGATAGATGCCTGAATGCTTGAATTTCACAGGTCTTCACGCTGATCAGGAGTAGAGTTGATCGCATGGGCTCGTCGTGTTATCTCCCGACATGGGTTATCATCAGGTCTACGGCAGCATTGACATCAGTCTGGTGGGGTTTGAAGCACAACGGTATAAAGCGAATATTTGCTACACCTCCGCGAACACAAAGGTGCTGTCTCGCTTCAACGGTCAAGACTCTGGTCTGTATGTACCTTAGCCTTGCGCGTGGATGGCCGCCTCTCTCAAAAGCTACTTCCTCCCTGTAAACCCAACTTAGACCTCCAAACATCCGAACTAGATAACACTATCCGGCTACTCGAAACTCGTAAAGTTCGGAACCAGCTTCGAAGCCTGTGTAGGTATCTAGGGGGTCAGGAAACTGGTGCTCCTAACCGAAGAATCGCCTTGTTCCTGGATGGCGAGTCCAAGTAGGTAAGGTAAGGTAGGACGTAGGTATCACGGCATGTAGGGGTATACTGTAAGCACTAGGAACGGGTGCATCTCCGCAAGCAAACTCCACAAATGCTCCCTCGGCCCCAATTTACGCAATCTACAAAACTATCGATTTACTTTATTTCTGAACCATGGCTTGAATTACTCGCACCTGTAAACTCACTTACTTCAGCCTGAGGTTTGAAGAGATTTCGATGCTAACCCTGGCTGACCCACAATTAATCTATTTAATATGGCTGGAGCCGGACCTCTTTTTTTCCCCGACACGCCGCAGCGTTCTTATAGAAGCTCATCGATTTCTTCCGTCAGCCAACAATCCAGCAGGGTCAAATCCAACAGTCCAAATCTATCAAATTCGGTGTTACAGTCGCGGCATCGTCACAAGTCTCGTGGCTATGGGGAAAATGCGAGGATATTAGAAAAAGGCCAAGGGGCAGAGATTGATAATCTGCCTCCAAGTAACACCGCCCCCACCGGCCATAAGCCCAAAGTGCCTTCTGGAGACTACATGGCAACGCCTTTCGCCTTTCGACATGGTCGCCGGTACCTGCGGGATCCAAGTATAATATACCCGCTACCCGTTGATTTGGTCGAATTACACAGGCAGAGTCTTCGTACGCTACTGCTCATGAATGTATTTGGGGCTCCGTTCTGCTCGACACTATTCGATGATCAACCGCCAAAGAAAGTTTTAGAAGTAGCTTGCGGAACAGCATTTTGGTCTTCGGCATGTCATAATTATTTCAAGCGCGAAGGGCATGCCAATATTTCATTCACAGGTCTCGATATCGCACCGCTGGCACCAGATCTCAGGCGGCATGGCGTGCACTGGCGGTTCATTCAACATGACCTTCGCAAACCGCCATTGCCCTTCGAAGACGAAGAGTTTGACTTCATATTCGTCAAGGATACATCGTTCTGTCGAACTAACCCACTGACGGAGTTGATGCGGTACCTCAAACCGGGTGGGGTGATTGAGGTCTGGGAATCAGATATCCTCATCCGTTGCATTCTTCCGTATGCATCAAAAATTCCTGAAGCGGCTGAAGAGGATGTTGATCAAGCCAAAGAAACTGCGACGTACATAATTACCTCCGAAACCGGATTTGCACATGCACAGAATTCCTACCTGCATGATTTCAACTCGTGGGCAAAGAAAGCTTTTGACAAGTTGAAGATCACCACAACACCATGCGCAATTATGAGCGTTGTGTCCAAAGAGTCGAGCCTTTACGGAGAGATTGGCAGCCAAAGAGTTGCCGTACCATTTGGAGAGGTGCGTTGGGAGCGTGAAGGTATTGGAGAAGAATTCGTAGAGAAAAAGGAGGAAAATGACTCGAAAAAGCCTGACAGACAATATGCCTCCGAGATTAGGGAATCGCGTGTAAGCCACAAGCGCCTGACTAAGGATCAGGCTGCTCTCCGACGTACTGCTTTGACGACGGTGATTGGACTCATTGAAAGCTTGGAGCCGATATTGATGGTAGAAAGTGGAATGAAGCAGGATGAATGGGATCGGTGGTGGGCTGGCCTCAATACCGATTTACTCGAAAACGAAGGTACATTAAATGGCGAGTGTCTTGAAATTGGCGCTTGGTGGGCTCGGAAGAAATAGGAAGCATCAAATATTTTCGTAACGCTGGCGTAAAGCCCTGTACTTCTTTAGATAATACCTGGAGGTATTTCGACATCAGCAAACAGGCGTCTTAATCGTTTGCTAGCTTTGAAGGTTTGGACGTACATCGCTTCTACCTCTGCAAAGCAGTAAAGTGTCAGCATTCGATGTTATGGGAAAGATGCCAGTACAAATACATGGGCCCCACCATTCTTTACATATTCCGCTCTTTCTATACCTTGCTTGATCATCTGCTCATCTTGGAGATGTGCTTGGGAAGCGAAAGCTTTGTGCAACCGAGATTGGAAGTACGAGTAACCCAATGGATATTCTCGCCCAAGATTCAGAAGCTCTGTACTCGCCTTATATCAGTATACCAGAAATATGAATCAAGAAAGATCCCTTGAAGGTAGAAATTGGAGAGATTAAAGAGATCCCAAGCAGTATTATGTTTACCTTTGTATATGCTAATCACCTGGCGACGTAAGACTGGGTTTGCCATTTCGGTCCATGAATATCTTGGGTCCTTGGCCATACAGTGGTCGTTGATGATGTATATGAATGGTAGAAGGATACATTAAATCATTAATATTCAACCCCAACACGTTGGAGAGAGACCGAGCACCAGAGGGGGACATAAAAGTTGACGTAACGAAGCGTGTTGGTTCAGCCCTGATTTAGGCTGAATCGGCGATAGCGTATTTATCTCGTTTTGCTGAGGCATACTTGCCTCAGTTCTCAGACGTGCCAGCGCCGCTAAGCCCCTCCGGGTTAGCGCCTACACTAAGCCCCTTCGGGTTAGCCTTGGCTGACTACGCAGCGGGGCGGCACGTCTGAGTGCAAACCCTTGTAAGATAGTCTGATCCGCATTAAATCTGGAATAATACCGAACTTTGCCGGTCGCCTTACCTGATGCGATAAAGTATGAGCGTATTATTGAATTAATTACATTTTGTTCGCTCTGTTTATCAATTCTACGATTCCTACCGACTCGTCTACCTACCCTACTCACCACCCTATATGCTCACCACCCTACTCACCACCCTACTCACCATCCTACTCACCACCCTACTCACCACCCTACTCACCACCCTACTCACCACCCTACTCACCACCCTACCTACTCGCCTACCTACATGTTCAGCTACCAACTCAGCTACCGACTCGATCGCCTACTCACCACCCTACTCGCTTCAAAACATGCTTCATGCGACACGTTCGAATAAGCGTCATTCGCTCCATGGCCTACTTCATAGTATGCTTCATACATGCTTCATAGCACATGCTAACTAGCTCAATAGAACGCATCCTTCATGGCTCGATACCGAACTTTCTACCAAATTCCCTACCAAACTCCCGATCAAACGCCCTACCAAATTCCCTACTGAGCTTCCTACCGAGCTTCCTACCAAATTTCCTATCAAACTCCCGATCAAACGCCCTGCCAAATTCCCTATCAAATTCCCTATCGAGCTTCCTACCGAGCTTCCTACCGAGCTTCCCATCGAGCTTCCTACCGAGCTTTCTACCGAGCTTCCTACTGAGCTTTCTATCGAGCTTTCTACTGAGCTTTCTACTGAGCTTTCTACTGAGCTTCCTATCGAGCTTCCTACCAAACGCTCTACCGAATTCCCTACCGAATTCCCTACCAAACTTCCGACCAAACGCCCTACCGAAACGACTTAGCGCGCTTTCTTGATCATCGAAAAGAACGTTCGAATCAAATCTTCACCTTTCAACACGATGCAAGATCAACTAAGTTCAGTCGACGATATGATCATGAGATATCAAGCGACGAGAACAAAAAACCGAAGCTAGCATATTCTTGATCACGCTGCTCGACTACTCGGATTATCGCACGCAGTCGACTCGATGACTCGACTGGGCGAATTTATCGATCTTGCAGAATTTTATTGATACTTAAATTAGACGCATCAGATAGAGCATATGTGAAAGTACTATCGCAAGTTCACATACATTATGATTTACATGTTGTGCACTGATGATCGCATCATGAACAAGAATGTTGTGACTTGCAAAAGTTAACGGGACAAGTTGTGCGGGCTGTCACCAAAATAACGCAGATCAGACTATCTTACAAGGGTTTGCACTCAGACGTGCCGCCCGTACGCTGCGTAGTCAGCCAAGGCTAACCCGAAGGGGCTTAGCGACGCTGGCACGTCTGAGAACTGAGGCAAAGGCATACAACAATTGTGAATGCTGATATCATTGGCAAAGTGTCAGCTTTCTTACGCCAAAGGAGTAATGAGGCCCTTGGTCCTGTCCGAAGAAGCCCTGCTACCAACATAGCATGTTGTCAATGCTGAACGAGACTTCAGTACGACTCATAGGAGCTGGTGTAATCGGCCTTCATTGATAGCTTGAATGCCGTCCTAAGTACAGGACAGCTTCATGACACTATACAGTTTCAGATGGATAGGTCGGAATTTACAATGTCGTATCGTTCCAGTCGTAAA
>JAABUL010000422.1_pt1 | contig 90870 bp, 76 predicted proteins | sample 5559151 | NCBI WGS metagenome assembly JAABUL01 (sample SAMN10711876, study PRJNA513368) | rock metagenome | isolation source: Antarctica rocks | place: Antarctica: Victoria Land, Pudding Butte sud | reverse complement strand
GCCGTAGAGCACGGGTTCCGGGCGGAATGCCGCCTCCGGATCCGCCATGATGTCGCCCGCGATGGCGCGCAAGGCCCGCTCCCGCTCGGCGGGCGCCAGCGCGGGCGTGTCGTCCGTCGAAGCGGCCACGGGGCGGTTGCGGACGATCTCTTCCAGGATCTGGTTCATGGAGGGCGGCGCCGTGGCGGGCCGGCGCTCCGCGGGCGGGCGAGCCGGCCCGACCCGCACCGGAGCCAGGATCAGGTCGCGCGCCTCGCCGTTCGCTTGGCCGGGCAGGGGCATCAGCGTCGGGATGCCGATGCGCGGCGCCGTCTCGACCCCGCCGACCCGGATAGGCAGCGGCCGCCGCGACAGGGCCGGACCCAGTGCGACGAACTGGCCCCGCTGCAGCTCGCGGAACATCTCGGCCTGGCGTCGTTCGAGGCCGAGGAGGTCGGCGGCCCGGGCCATGTCGATATCGAGGAAGGTGCGTCCCATGAGGAAGTTCGTGGCTTCGGCCGCCACGTTCTTGGCGAGTTTGGCCAGGCGCTGCGTCGCGATGATGCCGGCCAGCCCGCGCTTTCGCCCGCGGCACATGAGGTTCGTCATGGCGCCGAGCGACAGCTTGCGGACCTCCTCGGAGACGTCGCCCGAGACCGCCGGCGCGAAAAGCTGAGCTTCGTCCACCACCACCAGCACCGGAAACCAGTGGTCGCGGTCGGCGTCGAACAGCGCATTGAGGAAGATCGCGGCGGCCCGCATCTGCATCTCGGGATCGAGGGATTCCAACGTCAGCACGGCCGAGATGCGATGCTGGCGAACCCTGGCCGCGATGGTCTCGAGTTCGACGACGCTGCGGTCGGCATCGATCACCACGTGGCCGAACCGGTCGGCGAGACTCGCGAAGTCTCCTTCCGGGTCGACCACCACCTGCTGCACATGCGGGGCACTCTGCTCGAGCAGTCTCCGCAGCAGGTGCGACTTGCCCGAGCCGGAATTACCCTGGACGAGAAGACGGGTCGCCAGCAGCTCTTCGAGGTCCAGCAGGGCGGGACCGATGACGGCGCCCGGTGTGGCCATCGCCCCCATGTCGATTTCGATTCTCATCCGCGGCACCATAGCCCGGATCGGGCCAGGGCGGCAGAGGCGGCGAGGGGATCAGGAAGCCTTATCCCGCGCTGACCCGTCCAGGAGGGCCATGCGATGCCGTCAAGGATTGATTCAGTTTTGACTCGTAATGTCGGTGAAGGAGGTATCGACCATGAGTTTGGCCGTCCTTTTCACCCAGCACGCTTCTCCGTGGATGATGGCGGCGGCATTCGCCGTTTTGCTGGTCCTGTCGCTGGTCGCGGCCGAGGAAGCCGAAGCAAGACGCCGGCCGGGCGGGCCAGCCGAGGACAAGCGGTCCTAAGATCGGCGGCGGCGATGACCTGCTGAAACGAGGCCCCGAGCGCCGTGACTAGCTGACCGCTGCCCCGCTCTTCATTCCGGTCAGCACCGCCTCGCCCAAGCGTCCCGCTTCGACCGGGGAGGGGAAGATGTCGCAGCTTTCCGCCACCGGCGACATCTGGCCGAAACGGCGGATCTGCCAGTGAAACCCCATGATCGGGTCGACCGCTCGCACCACCACCATGACGAGCTTGTGGTCATCGGGAAAGCGGGTCCTATGATCGCGCTTCCGTTGCCGGGCCAAGGCGGCGGCCTCGCGCGCCGCCTCCGTGAAGTGACGACGTGTTTTGTTGCACGACAGCATCGCTTCCTTTCCCGTTTCCACAGCACATCCTCCAAGCATCGGCACCGCCCGGACAGTCTCGTGACGTGAAACATGGGCAAGGGATCAGTGGGGTTGCACTCACATAGGATAGGCTTCAGGCGCGACCGGTCGTGAATCGACTTAGTAAGGCGTAAAAGGTCAGTTCGCCGCAGGCGCGACCTGTCGATGTCCAGACAGTTGCCGTGGGCCGCGTCGAGGACTTGGCCCTCTCCCCCTCTCAGGGGACCGCCCTGGCATGCTCCGCAAAGAACCGGAGCATCTCGCGCGAGGCGTCCGGTCCCTGAGGGTCCGTGTAGGATCCGGCCGAACTGCCACCCGCCCAGGCGTGGCCGCCTCCGTGAATGGCCCAGTGTTCCGCCAGGGTGGCCCCATCCCGGTCGAGGAATCGCGTGCGCGTATAGCCGCGGCCTCCGAGCACCCGGGCCTCATTGGTTTCGATCGTCGCGGTCGACGCATGGGTCGTCTGGGCCGTCACCTCGTCGCCGTTGACGGGGTTCACGGTCGTGTCCCGGTCTCCGTGGAACACGATGGTCGGCACCACCGCGACGGCTCCCGTCGAAGCGGTGTTGTAGGCCGCCATGGCGCGGGCACCCCCGCCCTGGCGCATCGCCATGATGGCCGACGCCATGTCGCGGGCGGCTCCGCAGGCCAGCCCCGAATGGACCCCGACGGCGGCGTAGAGATCGGGATAGGTCCGTCCCATCGTGGCGGCCAGCGCGCCACCCGCCGACAATCCGGCAACGTAGATGCGTCGAGGATCGACGGCATAATTCGCCATCACGTCCCAGGTCATCCCGGCGATCAGCGAGGGCTCGCCGCCGTCGCGCCGCTGGTCGCCCTCGTTGAACCAGTTCCAGCATTTCGAGCTGTTGGCCGCTGAAGTCTGGCCCGGGTAGCAGACCAGGAAGCCGTCCCGTTCGGCGAGGAGGTTCATGCGGGTTCCAGCGGCGAAATCGTCCGGCGACTGCGTACAGCCGTGCAGCATGACGACGAGCGGCAGCGGTGCCGTGGTCTCGTAGGACGCGGGGACGTAGAGTTTGTAGGGCCGGTCGCCGGCTGTTGCGACGAAATTCGCGGCGAGGAAGACCCCGCTGGCTGACACTCTGGCAGGTTCTTGAACCGCGTAGGTCAAGGAGGCCGGAGAGCGGAATGGGTTCAGGCTCTGAAACCCATCGAAGGCCTCCTGCATGTCGGACATCATGCCGTCGAAGAACCCCCACGCCGCCGGCATGACTGCGCCGGACGAGACCTGCGGTCCGAGAACCTCCACGATGTTCGAACCAGCGGGGCGCGTTAGCGCGGAACCGTCCGATCCGGAAATGCCGCCCGCGTGTGCCTCCCGCAAGGCTTGCTGCGGCTTCGTGGCCTCCGCCGACTGGGCCGCCCGGACGAGCCGCGTCGCTTCGATCATACGGTCTCTGAGCAGCGCCATCGGCATGGATCCTTGTTGCGGGAAGCCGTGAGGCCCAGTGTCCGACCGTGGTCCGCCCAACCCTCGCGGCGGCCAACCGAACCACCACGCGCCCCATCTTCCGGCATTCTCAGGTCGTCACCCGTGGCATCGGATAAGGGCGATGGGGCGATGCACAATGACATTGTCCGGGTCCTACCGCAACGCACCACGTCGTGCATGGTTGCCGCACCCGGCCGCAAGGGCCGCAGAGCAACCGTGCGCCTCCGTCCCGGGTCCGGCCCGACCCGACGGCTCCGACGTCCCAACGCGGGCTCGGAATTCTCCGGAGCGAAACTCGCCTCAAAGGGCTGTGTAGCCGCCGTCGATGAAGATTGCGTCGCCGTTGATCATGTCCGAAGCCCGCCCACGATGTCGGTTTCGGCAGGTGCGAGGTCTCGAGACCGATTCCTTTCAAGGCGCCGGCGCCAGGGCCCTGCGGCTCGCGAGCGACATGCGATCGGCCGTGGACTTGAGACCTGGCCTCCATGGGGGCCACGTCGCCGCCTTGACGATTGGGCCGTTTCGGCCTTGCGCGCGTTGGACCGCCATGGCCGGCCCGCGAGGGTCGCCCCCTCGTCCTCGGTCAACCGGAGCCTCGTTCATGCAGCATCATCCCGCGGTCGCGTCCGGCCGCACCGCCGTGATCACCGGCGGGGCCAGCGGTATCGGCCTCGCGGCGGCCAGACGCCTGGCCGCCCTCGGGCTCAATGTCGTCCTGGCCGACCTCGGCGGCGACAGGCTGGATGCGGCAGAGAGCGCGGTGGCGGAGGCGGCTCCATCGGGCGGTGCGGCAGTGCGGGCCGTGCCGACCGACGTGTCCCGCATGGCCGATCTCCGCGCCCTCAAGGACGCCGCGTACGACGCCTTCGGCGATGTCGCGTTGCTGATGAACAACGCCGCCGTCAGCCCGGTCGGAAAGCCGTGGGAGGCCTACGACGACTGGCAGCGCCTGCTCGGCGTGAACCTGTGGGGCGTGATCAACGGCGTGCAGGCTTTCGCGCCCGCCATGATCGCGGCCGACGAGCCCGCCGCCATCGTCAACACCGGCTCGAAGCAGGGAATCACGACGCCGCCCGGCAACGCCGCCTACAACGTCAGCAAGGCGGGCGTGAAGGCCTTCACCGAGGCGACGGCCCACGAATTGCGCCAGGTGGCGGGTGGCCTCGTGACGGCGCACCTGCTGATCCCGGGTTTCACCCACACGGGCCTGACCCAGTCGGCCGAGAAGCCGCCGGCGGCCTGGACGGCCGACCAGGTGGCGGCCTTCATGCTGGACGGCATGGGCCGGGGCGACTTCTACATCCTGTGCCCCGACAACGACGTCGACCGCGCCACGGACGAGAAACGCATGCTCTGGGCCATGGGCGACATCGTCGAGAACCGCCCGGCGCTGTCGCGCTGGCATCCGGACTATAAGGAGGCGTTCGAGCGGTTCATGGCCGGATGACGGGTGCCGGCGAGGTGATGCATTGCGGTCCAGCTATGCTTTACTTTGCCGCGACGGGCGCTTCGGCACGATGCTCGATCCGTTTTGCGACAGCGTCGACGGCCGACACCACGATGTCGGGGTCCGACCATTGCGGTGAATGGCCCCGTCTCTTGAGCATGGTCAGGGTGGCGCCGGGGATCTCGCGGACCGCACGCCCGGCATGGAAGCCGGCCGGCGCTATGAGGTCGCTATCGCCGGCCACCAGCGCGGTCGGCACGGTGATCTCGGGCATGCGCGGTCCTTGGTGGCTGACGAAGGCATGAAGATGGAACACGTCGGCGGCGTTGTTCTCGAATTCCTCCGGCCGCAGCACCAGTTCGACCCCGGTCCGCTCGGCGAAACCGGGTGGCGGCCGCTGGGGAGCGAAGACCTCGGCGACACCGGCCGGCAGCAGGAGTTGGCCGACCGGCAGCGTGGCCACGCGGGTGAAGGCGGGTCCGAGCCAACGGGAGGCTGCCGGCCCGTAGTACCAGGCTATGCCGGTGGGCCAGGGGTAGAGCACGGGCGACAGCAGCACGATCGCTTGCGTGAAACCCGGGTGGTCCAGCGCGAAATTGGCCGCAAGGGCACCGCTCCAGCTGTGGCCGAGCACGATGGCGTGGCGGACGCCGATCGCGTCGAGCCCGCGCAGGATGATGTCGGCCTGGCGCGACGGCGAACTATCCCCCTCCTCGCCGTCGGGGCGGTCGCTCCAGCCGTGTCCCGGGCGATCGAAAGCCAGAACGCGGAAACCCCGCGCCGCGAGCCGGTCGCCGAGCGGCACCATGAGGTCGGCCTGATTGCCGCTCGCGCCATGCAGCAGCAGCACCGTGGCCCGCGCCGGCCCCGAGGGGTCTCGCTCGGTATAGTGCAGCCGGTCTCCGCCGCCGATGTCGACGAAAGCGCCGACGGGCGGAAAGCGCCGCTCGATGACCCCGGTCTGCCAAATCGTGTAGACCCAGCCAGAGACCGCCAGCAACACGACCGTGGCGACGACGCCCAGCATGAGCCTCACGAAGGATGCCGGACCGCGGCGCCGTCCCATGCCGGCGCGGCAACGCGGCGCATCGTCTCCCCCGCACCGATCAAAGGCCCTGGCCTTCCACGGCGGGGGTCAGCTTGTCGACGGCTTTGCGGATGTCCGTGTTTTCCGGATAGAGTTCGAGGACCTTGCGCATTGCGGTCAGGGCCGCCTTGCCTTCCCCGTGCCGCTCCAGGATGAAGGCCATGCCGCTGAGGGCGCCGAAATGGCGCGGCTCCAGTGTCAGCACGTGGCCGATGTCCTCCATCGATCCCGAATCGTCATTGTCGAGGAATCGCAGGGTCGCACGCTTGTTCCAGGCCTCGGCCCAATCGGGCTGCAGCGCCAGGATCTGATCCAGCAGAGCCTCGGCGACATCGTGGCGGTTGCCGTTCATGGCCGTCAAGGCACGCGCCATCAGGAGGTCGGCCGTGTCGGAGCCCGAGTGCATCCAGATCTGTTGGACCAGCGAGGCGATGCCCTGCGCTTCGCCCGCGTCGCTGGCCTTGGCGAGGCGGCCGAGCAGTCGGTCGAGCATCTCGCCACGGGTCGGCGGCTTCGGGGCGGCTTCGGGTCGCGCAGGCTCGGCCCCGGTGCCGCGCCCCACCGCGGGCGACTGCACGACCGCCCCATTCGAGCCGAAGACCGGATGCCCCGGTGGGAGCGTTTGGCCGCCGTCCGACGCTCCCGTCGGGCCACCCTGCGCGCCCCGCGGCGGCATCCGAGGCTGGATCACGGCGTCGGGCGAGATCCGAGACAGCCCGGCCTCGGGTGCGGCCGCACCGGGCTCCGAACCCTGAATCAACGCCGCTAAAGCGGCCGCGAGTATGAGGCTGTTCCGCATCCCCGCAAGATAGGCAAGGCATCCGCGTCCGTCAAAGGCCGGAACGAGCGACGCAATCGCGCGGGCGGGTTTCCGGAGCTTCCGCCGATGTAAGCTCGATGCTGGACCCGTTACGTTCAGCCCTGGCGAGCCTTGTAGCGCTTCTGCGTCTTGTTGATGATGTAGACTCGGCCCTTGCGGCGCACGAGCTGGTTGTCGCGGTGACGCCCGCGAAGCGACTTCAACGAATTGCGGACCTTCATCGCGGCACCCGAGCAAAAGAAATGCGGCGGGAAGGCCCGCCGCGTGTGCGGTCTCTATGCCCGATCCGGCGCCCGGTTTCAACCCTTCCTGCGCGGTATCGCGCCCAAGTCGAATTTCTCCCTCGGAGCGGCCTTCTCGAAGGGCGATGCTCCGGCCGTAGCCCCTGGCCTCAGCGTTTCATCTCGACCTCGACGAAGCTCATCGGTCGGTCGCCGCCGTTCATGACGTCGTGCCGGATACCGGCCGGCCGCGAGTAGCTGTGCCCGGCCGCCATGGTGACCCGCGTGACCACGCCGTCGACGTCGATCGCCATGGTGCCGTCCGTCATCATCACGACCGCGTAGGGCATGGCGTGCTCGTGCCAGCCGGTGGTGGCGCCGGGCGCGAAGTCCCAGCGCGTGATGCGGACCCGTTCATCGTCGGCGAGCTGGGTCGGGACGGCCGGAATCGTGCAGGTGAACGCCATGCGGTCTCTCCTCAGCCCGAGATCTCTTCCAGCGGCCGGCCGAGCGTGCGTGGCCCGAAGAGGCCGATCGCCAGCACCACGACCGCCATGGCGCCCGCGATGAAGACGAAGACCGCGCCGACGCCCTCCCGGGCCAGCAGCGCGCTGATGAGCAGGCCCGCGAAGGCGGCCGACAAGCGGCTCCAAGAATAGACGAATCCCACTGCGCGGGCGCGGATCCGCGTCGGGAACAGCTCGGCCTGGTAGCCGTGGAACGCGAAGGACATCCAGTTGTTCGACAGCGTCACCATCACGCCGAGCGCGATCACGGGCAGGGAGCCGGCCGCCTGCGAGAACAGGAGCCCGAAGCAGGCCGCCGCGATGGCGGCGCAGCAGATCTGCCATTTCCGTTCCATCCGGTCGGCGATCAGCATGCCGGCCAGCGGCCCGAACGGGTTGGCGACCGCGATCGTGAAGGCATATTCCAGGCTCTTGGTCACGTCGACGCCCTTGGCGATCAGCAGAGTCGGCACCCAGGCTGCGAAGCCGTAGAAGCCGATCGCCTGGCAGAACTGGAACACCGACATCATGAGGGTGCGCGACCCGTAGGGCTTGCGCCAGATCTCGGCGAAGCCGGCGCGGCCCTCCGGTTCCGGCGACGCCGAGGACGGCTCCGCCGGGGGCAGGCCGTGCCCGAGGTCGCGCTCGGCGTCCCGTTCCAGCCGTTTCACCACCCGCTCGGCTTCGTCGATGCGGCCGCGGCGGGCGAGCCAGCGCGCGGATTCCGGCACGGTGCGGCGGATGATCCAGACGAAGACCGCGCCGAGCGTTCCGATCAGCACTACCCAGCGCCAGCCGTCGATGCCGAAAGGTGTCTGCGGCACCAGCAGCCAGGCCGCGAGCGCCACCGCCGGCACGGCCAGAAACGTCACGACCTGGTTCAGCGCGAAGGCGCGGCCCCGGATGGTGCGCGGCACGATCTCGGCCAGGTAGGTGTCGACGGTGACGAGTTCCACGCCGAGGCCGATGCCGGTGATGAAGCGCCACAAGTCGATCCCGAAGCCGCTCGTCTGGCACGCCAGTACGAGCGTGCTGAGCGAGTACCAGATCAGCGACCCGGTGAACACGGCACGGCGGCCGTAGCGGTCCGCCACGCCGCCGAACAGCGTGGCGCCCACCCACAGCCCCGCGAAGGTGGCGAACACGAAGGTGCCGACCCCGGTGACGCCGATGCCCGCCAATCCGCCGAAGATGCCGAGCGACTCGGGCTTGAACAGCCCGGTCTTCACCATGCCGGGCGCCACATAGGCGGTGAAGAAGAGGTCGTAATATTCGAACATCGCGCCGAGGGAGAGCAGCACCACGGTGGTCCACAGCGACCGCGTCGAGGGCAGACGATCGAGCCTGGCCGCGATCGCGGCGGCAGCCGCGGCGTTCCCCGATGCGCGTGCCGCGGCGTCGGCGTGACGTCCCGCGACGTGAAGCTCCGCGCCCGTCATCCGATCCTCCCTCGTGTCGCATCCGTGTCTACTCCGGCCCGCAGGCCTTTGCGAGGTCGTCGACGGTCCTCACCGCTGGAAATGGGTGCGGCCGCAGGAGCGGCAGCGCAACCGTGCCGGCATCCCCCAGCGCCACCCCCTGCACAGCACGACCCGTGCAGGGGGTGCCGCAGAGGCGAGCCCTCATGGGCCGGACGGGCCGTCGCAGGATCTCGGGAAGGCGCGGCTGAGGAAGCGCGAGCCCGCGATGCCGAAACGCCAGGGCGCATCCACGCCGCGCGCGATGCCGATGCGGGGGCCGGCCACGATCGCGGGCTCGCTGCCGCGCGGCAGCAGCGCGAGGGGCGGTCGGTCGAGCGCCAGGCCGTCGTGGACCCCCGTCAGCCCCAGAGCCTGGCAGAGCCGCCCCGGCCCGGCACAGAGCAGCCGCGGACCGGCAGGTCCGCGCCGCGCCCGCATCGAGTCGAGGCCAGTCGTGGGCTCGAGCGCCCGCACCAGCACCGCGCTGCCCGGCTCCGCCCCGGCCACGATGTTGAAGCACCAGTGGATGCCGTAGGAGCGGTACACGTAGGCATGCCCCGGGGCGCCGAACATGACGGCGTTGCGGGCCGTCGGACCGCGGAAGCTGTGCGAGGCGGGATCGTCGCGGGCATAGGCCTCCGTCTCGACGATGATGCCGCCAACGCCGTCGACCAGCAGGGTCGTACCGAGGAGGTCGCGGGCGACGTCGATCACGGGTTGGGTGAGGAGGGAACCTGCCGGAAGGCTGCGCATCGTCCTTCTCCCGCTTGGCGGGAGAAGGTGGCCCGGCCCAGCCGGGCCGGATGAGGGCCTCGAGGCGTCCCAGTTCCCCTCTAAGTCCCGCTTCGCGGGCGCTTTCTCCCGTAAACGGGAAAAGGAAGAATCCGGCACGCCTTCAACCAGCCATCGTCGGCATCTCCACCCGGTGCTGCGCGACCGGAATCATGGCCCTCACCTTGCCGACACGCACGGGGTCGAGGCGGGCCGACACGCTGCCGACGCCATCGCTGGCCCGGGCCGTCACGTGGCCCCAGGGGTCGACCACCAGCGAATGGCCGTAAGTGGTGCGGACCTGGTTGCCCTGGTTGAAACTGCCGGTCTGGGCGGCCGCGCAGAGGTAGGTCTCGGTCTCGATGGCACGAGCCCGCAACAGCACTTCCCAATGGTCCTTGCCGGTCTGCATCGTGAAGGCGGCCGGCAGGGCGATCACCTCGGCGCCGCGGTCCATCAAGGCCTGGAACAGGAACGGAAAGCGCAGGTCGTAGCAGATCGAGCAGCCGATCCGGACGCCCTCGCAATCGTAGGTCACGACGGCGTCGCCCGGCTTGAACGAGGCGCTCTCGCGGTATTCCGTCCCGTCGGGCGCCGTGATGTCGAAAAGATGGATCTTGCGGTAGCGCGCCACCTCGCGGCCCGCCCGGTCGAACGCCACCGTGGTGTTGCCGATGCGGGCCTCGCCCGGAATGCGCTCCAGCATCGAACCCGCGTGGATGAACACCCGGTGCCGGCGCGCGAGGGCTTGGATCGTGCGGTAGGCCGACCCTTCCGGCCCCGCCGCATCCTCGAAGGCCGGGTCGCCCGCATCCGGCAGGATCTCGGCGGCCGCCAGCTTGGCGTCGCGCGTCCCGCCGAGGAAATCGAAGCATTCCGGCAGAAGCACCCAGTCCGGACGATCGAGTTCCACGGCTTGCTCGATGAGCGCCTTCGCCTGGGCGAGATTGCCCGGCTTGTCGTCGACCGAATTCATCTGGATGAGCGAGACCTTCATGCGTCCCCCGGAGCTTTGCCCGACGTCCCATTCAGACACGAAGCACGGGGCCGGCGCAACCGCACGGGCCCGTTTCGACCCGTAACGGCACGGATTCGGGCACCCGGCGCGGGCACGTCGATTGCGAGCCCGGCGGCATATCCGGTGCGGGAAGGCCCGACAGGCCGAAACGGGACCGGACCGCCTCGCTCAGGGATGGCGTCGTGCCGCTTAGCGTTCCCCTTCCAGGTCCCGGCACCGATTCGGGCCGCGGCCGAAGCCGTGCCGCGGCCCGGCGCGGGCGCGGGCGCGGCAAGGCCAACACGGCCATGACCCGCATCGGCTTCCTGGCGCTGGCGGCCGGCCTCGACGGGGTGGCCATCCTCGGCATCGCGGCCCTGACCGGCATTCCGTTCGGCCATGGATCCGAGCGTTTCAGCGACCTCGTGCTCGGCGCCATGGTGGCGGTGCTGTTCATCGTACCGAACGTGGTCCGGCACGATTACGCCATCACGCGCTATCTGAGCCACAAGGGCCACGCCAAGCGCTCGCTCAGCGTGTGGGCCGTCGCGGTCGTCGGGGCGCTGGCACTCGCATTCCTGACCAAGACCACCGAGCATTTCTCGCGCGGCGCCGCGCTGGGCCTCTTCGTCGTAGGCTACGCGGGCCTCCTCGCGGTGCGGGCGCTGCTGGTCCAGGTGATGTCGAACCGCGCCTCGGCCGGCCAGGTCGCGTCCCGGCATATCTTCCTGGTCGGCGACGAGGACATGATCCGCGCCTTCAGCGAGCGCCATACGCCGCACGAAGCCGGGTTGCGCATCGTCGGCGCCGCTGTCCTGCGTCCCGAGGACGAGACCCGCGCCGACGATTTGGCGCTGGCGGCCGCCTCGGCCCGCGTGCTGCGGCCCGACGATATCTACATCCTGGTGCCGTGGGGCGATCGCGACCGTCTGGAGGCCTGCATCGACACCTTCATGGGCGTGCCGGCCGCGATCCACCTGGCGCCCGAGAGGTTCTTCGACCGGTTCGACGACCTCCACATGGTGCGCAACGGCACCATCGCGTCGCTGCATCTCGTGCAGCGTCCGCTGTCGTCGAGCGAGGTGCTGGCCAAGCGCGCCGTCGATCTGGTGCTGGCCTCGGTGGCGCTCGTAGCCCTGTCACCGCTGTTCGCCGCCGTGGCGCTGGCCATCAAGCTCGACAGCCGCGGGCCGGTGTTCTTCCTGCAACGCCGCTACGGCTTCAACCAGGAGGCCTTTCGGATCTTCAAGTTTCGCTCGATGACGACGCTGGAGGACGGCCGGGCAATCCATCAGGTGCGAAGCGGCGACAGGCGCGTGACCCGGGTCGGTCGCCTCCTGCGCCGCACCAACATCGACGAACTGCCGCAACTTCTCAACGTGCTGAAAGGCGACATGTCGCTGGTCGGCCCGCGCCCCCATGCCCTGGCGCACGACCAGGCCTTCGAGCGCGACATCGCGCTCTACGCCCGCCGCCACAATGTCCGCCCGGGCATCACGGGCTGGGCGCAGGTCAACGGCTGGCGCGGCGAGACCGATACGCCCGAGAAGGTGCTGGGCCGGGTCGAGCACGACCTCTACTACATCGACAACTGGTCGCTGCTGTTCGACTTCAACATCCTGGTCCGCACATTGCTGTCGCGGAAGGCCTATCGCAACGCGCAGTGATCCGGTCGGCCTCTCGGGTCCGGGCGTCCCGCTCGCTCTGGACGGCGCGGGCCGAAGCCCGCCTCTCAGGTCCGGGCGTCCCGCTCGCTCTGGACGGCGCGGGCCGAAGCCCGCCTCTCAGGTTCGGGCGTCCCGCTCGCTCTGGACGGCGCGGGCCGAAGCCCGCCTCTCAGGTCCGGGCGTCCCGCTCGCTCTGGACGGCGCGGGCCGAAGCCCGCCTCTCAGGTCCGGGCGTCCCGCTCGCTCTGGACCACGCGGGCCGAAGCCCGCCTCTCAGGTCCGGGCGTCCCGCTCGCTCTGGACCACGCGGGCCCGAATGACGCGGCTGGCCAGCAGCATTTCGAGCACATAGGCTCCGAGGGCCGCGATCGTGCAGACGATGGCCAAGCCGAACAGCCCGTAGAGGGCCGACGCCACGCCGGCGTTGCGCAGTGCGCCGTAGAACAGGGCCAGCACGGCGCCGCAGGTCGCGGTGCCGCCGATCGCGCCCAGGATCACGGCGGCATCCAGCACCCGCGACCTCACCCGCAAGGCCCCGAGCCGGCGCGCCGCGCGCTGCTTCTCGCCATCGCTCAGGGCGTCCATCGTCTCGGCGATCCTGTCGACCTGGTCGGCGACCCGTGCCAGCCGGTTCGAGAAGACGTTGATCAGCGTGCCGATGCCGCCCAGGAGGAACACCGGCGTCAGCGCCACCTGGATGATGTGGGCCACGTCGTCGAGCTGGGTGGAGGACGGCTGTGACAGGGGCATCGCGGGGTCGTCGGACAGGCTCGGCACCGGGCGGCCGTGGCTGGCTTGGTAGGGTGCCGGCTCGTATCGTGCAAGGCATGAGCAAGCGCCGGGGCGCGTCCGACCGATCCTGCGAAGAGGTTGACCACGCACAGGCTCGCCTGCTGAAAGGGAAAGGCCGTGACCGGAGCCTCCCTTGATCGTCCGCGACAAACCAACCGCCTGGCAATTGCTGTTCATCATGCGGGGCTCGATCGTTCCCGCGATCGCGCCGCGACTCGCCGTCGTCACGCTTCTGTCGATCCTGGTCGTCGTCCTGCAGGACGCCGGTTTGCTGCACCTTCACGAGATCGCGACCGTGCCGTTCTCGCTGATCGGCATCGCGCTGTCGATCTTCGCCGGCTTCAGGAACTCGGCCTGCTACGACCGTTGGTGGGAAGGCCGCAAGATCTTCGGCCAGTTGCTGGTGGATACCCGCAGCCTGGCCCGGCAGCAGCTCGCCTATGTGGGTCCGAGCGATCGCGACGGTGCCCGGCGCTCCGCCTTGCGGTGCATCGCCTTCGCGCACCTCTTGCGCGACCACGTGCGGGGAGACCATCCCGGTCCCGAGGCCCTGGCGGTTCTCGACGCCGAGGACGCCCTGGCGGTGACCAAGGCCCGCAACCCGCCCAACATCCTGCTAAGCCGCATGACTCAGGACATCGTGTCCCGGGGGGCTGCCGGCCTGATCTCGGCCCAGGCCCTGCAGATGCTGGAGGAGCGTATCGTCTCGCTCTCGGGCGTGCTGGCAGGTGCCGAGCGGATCAAGGGGGTGCTCGTCCCCTATACCTATTCCCTCATGCTGCACCGCACCGCATACCTGTTCTGCCTGCTGCTGCCCATCGGCCTCGGATCAACCATCGGAATATGGACGCCGGTCGTCGTAGCCATCGTGTCCTATACGTTCTTCGGCCTGGACGCGCTTGGCGACGAGCTCGAAGTGCCGTTCGGCAAGGGGCAGAACGCCCTGCCGCTGAGCGCGATGACGCTCGGCATCGAGATCGACATCCGAGAGATGCTGGGCGAGGTCGACCTGCCCGACGCTGCTGAACCCGTGAATTACGTCCTGACGTAAGGGAACGGGATTCTGGCTCACCGGGCAGGAACAGAGGATCCCGGGCGCCTGTGCTCTGTACGACACGGGTGAGAGCAAATCTTCGACTAGAGAGCAAATGCTCATCTGCATAGTTTAGCATCACGGATCCATCGTCGATGCGGGATATGCCTAGAAAAACATGGAATCCGCGTCACGCTGCTTGCAAAGCCGCGATCAATATGATGAAACTGTGAAGATTGAAGCGAAGATGCCTCGGCCGCCGGCCATCGAGGATCGTCTCGCGCACACGGTCCCGACAGGGACAAAAAAAGGCCGCCCCGAAGAGCGGCCCAAGTCTAGGGAGGAAACGCCCAAGAAGGGCATGCAACGAAAACGTTGCGATTCCTCTATGACACGATGACCCGCGTTCCGCAAGCCTTTAATGGGCCGATGCCCCTTAATGCTGTCCGGAACTCCTATGGCCGTGGCTGCGCGCCGGAGAACCCGGCGTCGTGGTTTTCGCTTGTGGAGATTCTGGCCTCGGCCTTGAGGCGCCACACGCTGCTCCGCCTGCAGTCGGCATCCTCCAGGGAGCGCATCACAGGAATGTCGTAGCTCGCCACCCCGTCGAACTTCGTCCTGTCGAAATAGCTGCGGCCGGGATCGCCGACCAGCACCCGGGTGCCGCCTGCCGTGCGCCGCGCCAGCCAGGCCGTCACGGCGCCGGCGGTATCGCGTTCGTAGAAGATATCGGCCGCCAGGATGACGTCCCACGGGTCGGTTCGCCCGACGAGGTTCTCGCCCAAAACCCCGATCTCGACACGGTTGACGGCGGTATTGAGCGCGATCGCGTCGAGCGCAAAGGGATCGATGTCGCTGGCCGTGACGGTCGCGGCACCGCTGCATGCTGCCGCAATGGCGACCAAACCCGAACCGGACGCGAAGTCGAGGACGCGGGCGCCCCGCACCGTCTCTGGGTGGTCGAGGATGTAGCGGGCCAGCGCCTGCCCGCCCGCCCAGGCGAAGGCCCAGAAGGGCGGCGGCAGGCCCGTGACGTCGAGATCGGCCTCGGTCTTCTGCCAGAGTTCCGTCGCGTCGTCGGCCATGTGGATGCTGATCTCGGGCACCCAAGGCACCGGAAGCAGGCGCGTGTTGCGGCGGATGAAGGCCGGCCGGTCGAGGATCATGCTCATGGGCGCCCGCCCTGCGGACCGGCAAGATCGCGGTAGACCGCGAGGAAGTCCCGCGCCACCTGGACGGTCGTGAAACCATCGAGAACCCTCAAGCGGGCGGCCTCGCCGAAGCGGGCCACGAGGTCCGGATCGTGCGCCAGCGTCACGAAGACGTCGGCCAGCGCTTCCGGGTCGCCCGGCGGCACCACGAACCCCTCCACCCTGTCGCGCGTGAAGGTGGCGCAGCCCGGCGTCAGGGTCGTGACCACGGCGCGGCCCGCCGCGGCACCTTCGAGCAGCGACCGCGGCAACCCCTCGCCGCCGCGCGACGGCACGCAGACGACGTGATGGTCCCGCCAGACGGCCGCGATATCGGCCGCATGGCCGTGCCACGCGATGCCGGGCTCGGCCGACCAGGCCCGCAGCGTTTCGGCCGACAGGCTGCGCGGGTTGTCGGGGTCGGGCGCGCCGAACAGCGATAGCACGACCGGGGCGCCAGCCGCGCGGGCGCGCCGCAGCGCTTCCACCGCCACGTCGACGCCCTTGGAGTGCACCATGCGGGCCACCACCGCGACCCGCAGCGGCGGCAGCGGCGGCAGCGGTTGCCGGTGCTCGCGCTCCGGATCGATGCCGGCCCCGCCGACGATGCGCACCCGCGGCCCGTCCGGGTCCATCCCGAGCAGGGCCGGATCCTCGCGGTTCTCGAACACGTAGCACACGGCTCGGCCGCCGAACGGACCGCGCAGCGCAAGGCCCAGCGCGCCGCGCGCGAGCCGCGCCTTGAGGGTGGGACTGGCGCCGATCAGCCCGAGCCCGGTCACGGCCTGGACCCGGCCCCGCACGCCGGCGAGGAGCGCCCCGAGTCCCGCCAGCACGATGAGCCGGACCGAGATCAGATGGACGATGTCGGGCCGCTCGGCGCGCATCAGCGCCGCGAAGCCCTGCACGTGGCCCAGCATCGCCAACGGGCCGAAATGCCCGCGCTGGTGCCGCGACGGGATCACCCGGATGCCGGCCTGTTCGATGCGCCGCCGCAACGCCGGATCCCGCACCCGCACCGTCACTGCGACGTCGTAGCCCGCAGCGCGCGCCGCTACCGCCACCGACAGGAAGTGGGACGCGAAGAACCAGTCTTCCGTCACGACGAACAAGATCTTCTGCGCCGCCATCATCCCCGTCGACACGCCACCGACTATCGAGGAAGACGTCTACGTGGGGCCGACATCGAGAGCAACGCTCCGGCCTATCGGCGGTGTCTCGGTGCACAATCGACGATGGCGGCTGGTCGCGGACCGCCATTCGGAAAAGGGCGGCGATGCCGTTTCCGATCAGCCATCCGCGGAGCCGATCGCCCCGGCTTGCACGCCCGCCCCGCCCGCGTTAGCCTTCTCAACGAGGCAGAGCATTCCGAGGGAAACGCGATGGTCGTGCGGGTTGCGACGGTCGCGTTCGAGGGCATCGAGGCGCGGCCGGTCGATGTCCAGGTGCAGATCGCCAACGGCTCCGTGGTGTTCAACGTAGTGGGGCTCGGCGACAAGGCGGTGGCGGAGTCACGCGAGCGGGTGCGCTCGGCGCTGACGGCCTCGGGCCTCGCGCTGCCGGCCAAACGCATCACCGTCAACCTGGCGCCGGCCGACCTGCCCAAGGAGGGCAGCCACTACGACCTGCCGATCGCGCTCGGCGTCATGGCGGCCATCGGGGCCATCCCGCCCGACGCGCTCGCGGGCTACACGGTGCTGGGCGAACTGGCGCTAGACGGTTCCATCTCGCCGGTGTCGGGCGTGCTCCCGGCCGCGGTCGCGGCCAATGCGGCCGGCCACGGGCTGATCTGTCCGGCCGCCTGCGGGCCGGAAGCCGCATGGGCGTCGCACGACCTCGACGTGCTGGCGCCGCGCTCGCTGATCCAGTTGGCCAACCATTTCAAGGGCACCCAGGTGCTGGCGCGGCCCGAGCCCGCCATGCGGGCCGCTGCCTCCGACCTGCCGGACCTCCGCGACGTCAAAGGCCAGGAAAGCGCCAAGCGAGCCCTGGAGATCGCGGCCGCGGGCGGCCACAACCTGCTGTTCAACGGGCCGCCGGGGTCGGGCAAATCCATGCTGGCGGCGCGGCTGCCCTCGATCCTGCCCCCGATGACGCCGCGCGAGCTGCTCGACGTGTCGATGATCCACTCCGTGGCGGGAGCGCTGGCGGGCGGGGCGCTGACGGATCGCCGGCCCTACCGCGCCCCCCACCATTCGGCCTCGATGCCGGCACTGGTCGGCGGCGGCACTGGGGCGCGGCCGGGCGAGATTTCGCTGGCCCATAACGGGGTGCTGTTCCTCGACGAATTCCCGGAATTCGCGACCCCGGTGCTGGATTCCCTGCGCCAGCCGCTCGAGACCGGCGAGGTGTCGATCGCTCGGGCCAACCACCGCGTCACCTATCCGGCGCGGTTCCAGCTCGTGGCCGCCATGAATCCCTGCCGCTGCGGGCACGCCACCGAGCCCGGCTATGCCTGCAAGCGCCAGCCGAACGAGCGCTGCGTGGCGCAGTACCAGGCGCGGCTGTCGGGCCCGCTGCTCGACCGCATCGACCTCTACATCGAGGTGCCGGCCGTGTCGGCCTCGGACCTTATCCTGCCGCCACCGAGCGAAGGTTCGGCCGAGGTCGCGGTGCGGGTCGCCCGGGCCCGTGCCATCCAGGTCAAGCGCTACGCGGACCTCGGCCTGCCCCACGTCACCACCAATGCGGCGGCCCCGGCCAACGTGGTCGAGACGGTGGCGGCGGTCGACGGCGGGGGCGCCGAGTTCGTGCGCGCCATGGCCGAGCAGATGCGCATCTCGGCCCGCGGCTTCCACCGCGTGCTCAAGCTCGCCCGCACCCTCGCCGATCTCGACGGACTCAAGGGCGTCGGCCGGGCGCAACTCGCCGAGGCGCTGTCCTACCGGCCGAGTTCGGACAGGAGGGCGAGGGCGGCGTAGGTGCCGGAACGTTGTTTTTGACCCCATCGGCGAGCCTGCCGAGCTTGGGCTCAGCCGCCGATCTCCGCCGCCACCTGGCGCTCGATCGCCCTCAACTCCACAAGCGTGCTGTCGAGCGACAGGCGCATCTCCTCGAGTTCGCCGATCCGCTTGCGCACGCCCGCCAGCAGCGCCCGTTTCTGTTCGAGGTGCCGCGGGTCGACGGCGTAGAGGTCGAGGAACTCGCGGATCTCGGCGAGGCTGAAGCCGAGTCGTTTGCCCCGCAGGATCAGCAGCATGCGGGCGCGCTCGCGGGGCGTATAGACCCGCGTGGCCCCGACGCGCGCCGGATCGATCAGCCCCTTGTCCTCGTAGAAGCGGATCGCCCGGGGCGTGACGCCGAGTTCGGCCGCGAGTTCGGTCACCGTGAGGAGGCGTTCCCGCGCCGCGATGGTTGCGCCCCCGACCGCCATGACGCCGAACCCTCCATCCACGGTCAGATTCGATCCAGTTGGGCCCGCAGCCAGGCTCCGGTGTCGATCGTCGTCACCCTGGCGCCGCCGGCCTTGAAGGTGCCGCTGGCCCGCACGGCCGGCACCCCGTCCGCCGTCGCCACGGCCTGCGCGAAGGCGAGGTTGCGCGTCACCGCGATCGTGCCGCCGACGGCCTCGACCCAGGCGCCGGGGTTCACGGCCGCCAGGTAATCGAGGTTGAGGCTCACGGTCGGCAGAATGGTGGTGGCGATCTCGGGCGTGTCGAACATGATCGAGAAGGCCAGGTGCATGTCGCAGAAGGTCGCCAGCACCCCGCCGTGGCAGCGGCCGCCGGGGTTGCAGTGCGACGGGCCGACCCGGAAGCCGAGCGCCAGCATTGGACCCTCCCGCCGCGCGTGGAAGGCGATCGGGGTGAAGCCGATCGCCCTCTCGTGCGCGACCTCGAGCCGCCGGAACCCCGGCGGCGGGTCGTCCCCTCGCGCGGTCAAAAGGCGGCCTCGGGCATCGCCATGGTGGAGGCCTTGCCGGATTTGATCGCGAGGTAGAGCGACGCCGTCTGGGGCAGCACGCGGTCGGTGAAGAAGCGCGCGCTGTCGAGCTTGGCCGCATAGAAGCCGTCCGGGTCTTCCGCGGCCTCGACCTTGGCGGCCGCGATCTCGGCCGAGCGGGTCAGCATGTAGCTCATCGCGACGAGGCCCATGAGCCGCAGGTAGTCGGTGGCGGCGGCGCCGGCTTCCTCGGGGTCCTTGAGGCCGTCGCGCGCGATCTGGCCCGTGGCCATCTGCAGCATGCCGAAGGCCCGCTCGAGCCCCGCCACGAGCGGCGCGATCGCGGCGTCGGCGCGATGCGCCGCGATGTAGTCGGCGATCGGATGGAAGAAGGGGCGCAGCAGGCGGCCCATATGGGCCGGCATCTTGCGGCCGACGAGGTCGAGCGCCTGGATTCCGTTGGTGCCCTCGTACAGCATGGCGATGCGCGCATCGCGCACGAACTGCTCGACGCCATGGTCGCGGATGTAGCCGTGACCGCCGTAGACCTGCACGCCGAGGCTCGCCATCTCGTAGCCGAGGTCGGTGAACAGCGCCTTCACGACCGGCGTCATCAGGGCGGTGAAGTCCTCGGCCCGGCGCCGTTCGTCCGGCGTGCCGGCGTGCTTCGCCAGATCCACGGCCTGGGCCACCCAGATGCCCACGGCCCGGCAAGCCTCGGCATTGACCCGCATGGTCATCAGCATGCGGCGCACGTCGGGATGCACGATGATGGGGTCGGCCGGCAGGTCCGGCCGCCGAGTGCCGCCGAGCGAGCGGCCCTGCAGCCGCTCCTTGGCATAGGCGGCGGCCGACTGGTAGCTGGCCGAGGCGATGCCGAGGCCCTGGATGCCGACCGCGAGCCGCTCCTCGTTCATCATGGTGAACATGGCCTGCATGCCCTTGTTGGGCTGGCCGACGAGCCAGCCCCTGGCGTCCTCGTAGGTGATCTGGCAGGTGGCCGAGGCCTTGAGGCCCATCTTGTGTTCGAGGTCGGTGCAGATCACGCCGTTGCGGGCGCCCGGGCGACCGTCTTGCGTGGGCAGCAGCTTCGGCACCAGAAACATGCTGACGCCCTTGATGCCGGGCGGGGCATCGGGCAGGCGGGCCAGGACGAGGTGGACGATGTTCTCGGTGAGGTCGTGCTCGCCGGCCGAGATGAAGATCTTGCTGCCGGAGATGCGGTAGCTGCCCTCGTCGTCCGGCACGGCCCTGGTGCGCATCAGCCCGAGGTCGGTGCCGCACTGGGCTTCGGTCAGGGCCATGGCGCCCGCCCAGGTGCCCTCGACGAGCTTCTGCAGATATCGGTCCTTGAGGTCCTGCGAGCCATGAAGGGCCAGGGCCTGGACGGCGCCGTGCGTCAGGCCCGGATAGAGGCTGAACGACAGGTTCGCGCCGCAGATCATCTCCTCGACGAGCTTGTTCACGCATTCGGGCAGGCCCTGGCCGCCGTAGTCCGGGTCGCCGGCCAGCGACGGCCAGCCGGCCTCGCGGAACAGGTCGTAGGCGGCGCGGAAGCCCGTCGGGGTGCGCACGACACCGTTCTCGAGCCGGCAGCCTTCGAGGTCGCCCGGCGCGTTCAGCGGCAGGATCACCTCGCTCGTGACGCGGGCCGCCTCGGCCAGCACGCCGTCGACGACGTCCTCGCTGACCTCGGCGAAGGCCGGGAGCCTGGTGAGGGCGCCGAGCCCATGAAGCTCGTGGAGCACGAAGCGCATGTCGCGCAGTGGGGCCTCGTAGACCTGCATGATGGTGGTCCTCGGTTCGGTTTCGCTCTTCTCCCCAGCTGGGGAGAAGGTGCCTGAGCGCAGCGAAGGTGGATGAGGGGTCTTTGGGCGATGGCGGATCCCTCATCCGACCCGGCTGCGCCGGCCACCTTCTCCCGCCAGCGGGAGAAGGGACGCGCGTCGTCAGTTTCGGAGCGGCTTGCCGGTCGTCAGCGTATGCTCGATGCGCTCCAGCGTGGGAAGGGTGCGGATCAGGCGCAGGAACTCGCGCCATTCCAGCGCCAGCAGCGCGTCCTCGCCGAGAACGTCGATCGGGTCGGCGTCGCCGCCGCTGAGCACCGCCGCGAGCCCGTCCGCTACAGCGATGTCGTGGTCGGTGGCGAGCCCCTGGGCACGGAAGCCCTGCGCCGCGATGCCCATGCCGGCCCGGCCCGAGGCGCCCGGCAACCGGAACTCGGGCTTCGCGGGCGACCGGTATCCCTCGACCATCGCCAGCGCGCGAGCCCGTGCGTCGAACAGAAGGCGGTCGCGGTTGAACGTGATGCCGTCCTCGTCGCGCAGCACCCGCATGGTCCGCGCCTCGGCAGCCGATTTCGACACCTTGGCGGTCGAGACCGCCTCGAACACCTTGGCGACCGCCGGCATGGGGCCGCGCGGCATCCCGGGCGTCGAGGCCCAGCGCGCCAGCATCTCGCCGCAGCCGCCCCAGCCCGGCACGAGGCCGACGCCGCATTCGACGAGGCCCGCATAGGTCTCGGCATGGGCCTGGATGCCGTCGCAGTGGAGCAGGATCTCGCAGCCGCCGCCGAGCGCCAGTCCGGCCGGTGCCCCGACCACCGGGAAGGGCGCGTATTTCAGGGCCTTGAAGGCCCGCTGCCCGGCCAGGACGAGTCGCTCGATCTCGCCCCAGGCCGCGATGTTGCAGGCGAACAGCGCCTGGCCCAGGTTGGCACCGGCCGAGAAGTTCGTGGCATCGGAGTAGATCACCAGGGCCTTGAAGCCTTCGGTCACGACGGGGACGCTCTTTTGCAAGAGCCCCAGCACGCCCTCGTCGAAGCTGTTCATCTTGGTCGTGATCTCGAAGCAGGCGACGCCCTCGCCCACGTCCCACAGCGCCGCCGAGCCGTTCCTGAGCAGCGGCGTCGCGCCCCGCTTCACATCCTCGAGCCGCAGCACCCCCGCGGGCCGCTCGAGCGTGTGGTAGTGGCCATCGGTGCCGAAGAACTGCGCCTCGCCGACCTCGACCCGGTAGAATGTCCGGTCACCGATGGCATCGAGCAGCGGCGGCACCGTCTTGCCGTCGCGTCGGAGCCTGGCCGCCACAGCCGCGGGGCCGAGCCGGTCCAGGATCTCGAACGGGCCCTGCTTCCAGTTGAAGCCGAGCCGCATGGCGGCATCGATGCCCGCGACGTCGTCCGAGATGGCCGGCACGAGGCTCGCGGCGTAGCTCAAGACGTCGCCCATGACGTCCCAGGCATAGCGGCCGTATTTGTCCTCCTGGGCCATCAGCGCCCGCATGTCGCGCGATGCGGCTTCGGGGAGCTTCGTGTCGCGCGACGGTTCGTAGACGCCCGTCACGAGGCCGATCGATTCGCGCACCTTGCCGCGCTCGCGGTTGATACGGTAGAAGCCACCCTTGCCCTTGCGGCCCGTATAGCCCTCGCGGATCATGCGCTCGAGGAGCGGGTTGGCGCGCTGGCCCACCACGAAGGCGTCCTCGGCGTCCAGCAGCGCCGTCATGCTGGCATCGATATGCGGCATGAGGTCGAGCCCGACGAGGTCGAGCAGGCCGAAGACGCCGGTCTTGGGGATGCCGAAGGGCCGGCCCATCACGGCATCGGCCTCCTCGACCGTGAGGCCGCTCTCGAGCGCGGCATTGACGCCGCGCTGCAGCCAGTAGGTGCCGATCCGGTTGGCGATGAACCCGGGCGTGTCCTTGCACCGCACGACGCTCTTGCCGAGCCGGTGGTCGGCGAAGTCGGCCACGCGCGCGACCAGGGCCGGCTCCGTGGCGGGACCCGGCACCACTTCGAGGAGCCGCATGTAGCGCGGCGGATTGAAGAAATGCGTGATCAGGACGTCGCGGGCGAAATACTCCGGCAGGCCGCCGAGCAGTTGCGTCAGGGGGATCGTCGACGTGTTGGAACTGACCGCGGTGCCGGGGCGGTGCAGGGCGGCGAGGCGGCGGTAGAGCGCCTGCTTGACGTCGAGCCGCTCGATCACGGCCTCGATGATCCAGTCGCACTCGGCGGCCCGGCCGAGGTCGTCCTCGATGTTCCCGGGCTCGACGAGTCTGGCGGCTTCGGGCGACATGAAGGGCGCGGGCTCCGTCTTCAACATGCGGGCGACCGCAGCCCGGGCCAGCTGGCTGCGGTCCCGGGCGCCGTTCGGCGCCGTCGCGCCATCAGGCACGATGTCGAGCAGCAGGACCGGGACGCCGGCATTGGCCACCTGGGCCGCGATGCCGGCCCCCATGACGCCCGCGCCGATGACGCAGACGCGTTCGATCTCGCCTCTGCGGCGACCTTCGCTCCTGCGGCCGTTCTCGCCGCCCATCACAGCCGCTCCAACAGGGTGGCGATGCCCTGGCCACCGCCGATGCATTGGGTGGCGAGCGCGTAGCGGCCGCCGTCGCGTTGGAGGACCTGAGCGGCCTTGCCGACGATCCGGGCCCCGGTGGCCCCGAGCGGGTGGCCGATCGCGATGGCGCCGCCGTCGCGGTTGATGCTGTCGTGCTTGAGGCCGAGGTCGCGCGCGCAGGCCATGGCCTGGCTGGCGAAGGCCTCGTTGAGTTCCACGACGTCGATCTCGGACGCCGCCACGTCCCCGGCCCGCACCATCGCCTTGCGGCTGGCCGCGATGGGGCCGAGCCCCATGGTCTCGGGCCGGCAACCCGAGATGCCGACCGCAGCGATGCGGGCCATCGGCTTCAGCCCGTGCCGCCCGGCGTAATCCTCCGAGCAGACCAGCACGGCGCTGGCGCCATCGGTCAGCGGCGACGACGTGCCGGCCGTCACCGTCCCGTCCTTGTCGAAGGCGGGCTTGAGGGCGGCCAGGCCCTCGGCGCTGGTGTCGGGCCGGAGGCAGCCGTCCTCGTCCACGGTGCCGGCCTTCGTCCCGATCGGCACGATCTCGGCCCGAAAGCGCCCTTCGGCACGCGCCGACGCGGCCTTGCGCTGGCTTTCCACCGCGAAGGCTTCCTGGTCGGCGCGGGTGATCTGGTACTGGCGGGCCACGTTCTCGGCCGTCTCGCCCATGCCCATGTAGGCGCCGGGACGGTGCTGCGCGAGCTCGGGGTTGGGCATGGGGTTGTAGCCGCCCATCGGCACGCGGCTCATGCTCTCGACGCCGGCGCAGATGAAGACGTCGCCGGCCCCGATCGCGATCGCGCCCGCCGCCATGTGGACGGCCTGCATCGAGGAGCCGCAAAAGCGGTTCACCGTGGCGCCGCCGACCGTGAGCGGCAGGTCGGCGAGCAAACCCACGAGCCGGGCTACGTTCATGCCCTGCTCGCCCTCGGGGAAGGCGCAGCCGAGCAGCAGGTCTTCGATGTCGTCCGGGTCCACGCCGGAGCGCGCCACGAGCGCCCGCACCACCTGGGCCGCGAGGTCGTCGGGCCTGACGCGGGCGAGGCTGCCCTTGGTGGCGGGCTGGAAGGGCGAACGGGCATAGCCCGCGATGACGGCGCCTTGCATGGACCGGGATCCTCCTCGTGTTGACCTATAAGAGCGATGGTTGCCGTATAGGTCAATGCGGCAGGAGAGGTATCGTCCGTGGCGCCCGGACGCAAGTGGGGACCGGCGCGCGCGGCGTCGAGGCGGGCAGGAAGTGCTCCAGCGTCCCCCGGCATCGGCCTGGAGCCCGCAGCGCGGTCGGCCTCAATACGGGCTGATCGGGAAATACTTGAGCCAGAGGTCCGCATAGGTGCCGTCGACCGCCAGGCGCCACAGCGCATAATCGATGGCGCCGCGCAGGGCGCCGCGGCCCTTCTTGACAGCGATCCCCGCGCCCTCGCCGAAGAAGCGCGTCTCCGTGAACGGGCCGCCCGCGAAGGCGCAGCAGGCGCCCCCGACGGGGCCGTTCAGCCAGCCCGCGAAGGCGATGCCGTCGCCGAAGGCGAGGTCGACCGCGCCCGACGCCAGGGCCGTCCGGAGGTCGGCGGCAGCCGGGAACGTCACCACGGCGGCGGCCGGGAAGAACGCCCGAAGGTAGGCCTCGTGGGCCGTACCGGCCGCGACCCCGACCCGCTTGCCCCCCACCGTGTCGGGCAGCACGTCTCCGGCCTTGGCCGAGGCCTGGGCCACGAAGCGCGCCGGCGTCCGGTAATAGGGCGAGGTGAAATCGAGGTCGCGCAATGCCGCATCGGTGATCGACAGCGACGCCACCGCGACGTCCCCGGCCCCCGCCGCGAGGGCGGGCCGGATCGTGTCCCAGCGCCGCGCCTGCACCGTGCAGGCGATCTTGAGCTCGTCGCAGACGGCGCGTGCCAGGTCGGCGTTGAACCCTGCCGGGGTGCCGTCCGGCATGTTGGAGTCGAACGGCGGATCGTTCTCTCCCGTGATCACCAGCAACGGCTTCAGGGCGGTGGGATCGGGCTTCGGCGGCGGCGAAGCAGGATCCCACAGGCTCGGCACGAAGACCTCGGCACCGGGGCTCGACGACGGCGTGGCGGTGACGGCGGTGGCGGCCTTCCCTGCGTGCGCCATAGCGGTCGAGAGCAGGAGCGAGAGCAGGACGGGGCGCAGACTATGCAAACGTCTACCGTGGTTTCGCAAGTCGGAGGCTCGCTGGGCGGCTTTCCTCCCGATAGCACGTCACCCTGGCTTCCGTCAGGCGCGCGCACGTCCGGCGATGGAGAGCGGCGTCACGGCGCATCCTCGCGGATGACGCGGGCTGCACAGCATGGCAGCATGGGCTGCATCGATGTGAGGCATGCCTTGTTCAAGAAGATCCTGATCGCCAACCGGGGCGAGATCGCGTGCCGGATCGTCCGCACGGCGCGGCGCATGGGGATCGCCACGGTGGCGGTCTATTCCGAGGCCGACCGCGACGCGCTCCACGTCGAGATGGCCGACGAAGCAGTCGCGATCGGGCCGGGGCCCGCAGCGCAATCCTATCTCGTCATCGACAACATCGTGGAGGCGTGCCGGGCGACCGGCGCCGAGGCGGTTCACCCGGGTTATGGCTTCCTGTCCGAGCGCACGGCCTTCGCCGAGGCTCTGCGGGCCGCCGGCATCACCTTCATCGGTCCTAATCCCCGCGCGATCGCCGCCATGGGGGACAAGATCGAATCGAAGAGGTTCGCCCGCGCGGCCGGCGTGTCCACCGTGCCGGGCAACCTCGACGTCATCCGCGACCCTGCCCACGCTGCCGCGATCGCCGAGGGCATCGGCTATCCCGTCATGATCAAGGCCTCGGCGGGCGGCGGCGGCAAGGGCATGCGGATCGCCTATTCCTCGGCCGAAGTAGCGGACGGCTTCGCCCGGGCCAGCTCCGAGGCCGCCGCCTCCTTCGGCGACGACCGGATCTTCATCGAGAAGTTCATCGAGAACCCGCGCCACATCGAGATCCAGGTGCTGGGCGACCGGCACGGCAATGTCATCCATCTCGGTGAGCGCGAATGCTCGATCCAGCGCCGCAACCAGAAGGTGCTCGAGGAGGCGCCCTCGCCGCTGCTCGACCCCGAGACCCGCGCCCTGATGGGGGCACAGGCAGTGGCGCTGGCCAAGGCGGTCGACTACGATTCCGCCGGCACGGTGGAATTCGTGGCCGGGCAGGACCGCTCGTTCTTCTTCCTCGAGATGAATACCCGGCTGCAGGTCGAGCACCCCGTGACCGAACTCGTGACCCGGCTCGACCTCGTGGAAGAGATGATCCGGGTCGCGGCCGGCGAGCCGCTGCGCCTCGCGCAGGAGGACGTGCACATGAGCGGCTGGGCCGTCGAGGCCCGGGTCTATGCCGAGGACCCGACCCGCGGCTTCCTGCCCTCGACCGGCCGCCTCGTCACCTATCGGCCGCCCGACGGCGGAACGGTCGACGGCGTCACGGTGCGGGTCGATACGGGCGTCGGCGAGGGCGGCGCCATATCGATCTTCTACGACCCGATGATCGCCAAGCTGGTGACGCACGGAGCGACGCGCGAGGCCGCCATCGCGGCGCAATCGGCCGCGCTCGACGCTTTCGCGATCGGCGGCATCCGCCACAACATCGCGTTCCTGTCGGCCCTGATGGCTCATCCACGCTGGCGCGAGGGTCGGCTATCGACCGGCTTCATCGCCGAGGAGTTCGGTTCGGGCTTCGCCAACCCGGAGCCGCAGGGAGACGCGGCCACGAGGCTGGCCGCGGTGGCGGCCGTGATCGACGGCAAGCTCAACGCCCGCAAGCGGCTGATCTCGGGACAGATGGCGGTGGCGCGGCCGGTGGTCTTCGAGCGGCGGCGCGTGGTCGCGGTCGGCGGGCGGGACTGGGTCTTCGCCGTCGAGGACACTCCGGAGGGCTGGTCGGTCGCCTTCGAGGATGGCGGCACGGTGGCGGTCGCGAGCGGCTGGCGTCCGGGCGAACCTGTGTGGCTCGGCACGGTCGGGGGCGAGAGGATCGCCGTGCAGGTCCTGGGCGTGCCGAACGGAGTCGTGCTGTCGCACGGGGGCGCCTTCGCGGAAGCGCGGGTCTACACGATGCGGGAAGCCGAACTCGTCCGGCTGATGCCCGCGAAGGCGGACCAGGGCAGCGGCAAGCAGCTTCTGTGCCCCATGCCGGGGCTGCTGCGCGAGCTGCTGGTGGCGGAAGGCCAGGCCGTGAAGACGGGCGAGCCGCTCGCGGTGGTCGAGGCCATGAAGATGGAAAACGTGCTCAAGGCCGAGCGCGACGGCACGGTCGGCAAGATCCTGGTCAAGCCCGGCGACAGCCTCGGCTTCGAGGCCGTGATCCTCGAATATGCGTGAGGGTACGATGAGCGCGATGCTGGTGGTTAGCGCCCTTCTCCCGCTCGCGGGAGTAAGGTGTCGCGCAGCGACGGATGAGGGCACTTGGGATGGTGGAGCTTGCCCTCATCCGTCGTCGCTTCGCGCCGACACCTTCTCCCGCAAGCGGGAGAAGGGAAGGGTGCCAATGACTCGGCCTGCCTTTCCCGACACCGACGGCGAAGCCGCATGGCGGGCCGCCGTCGACAAGGTGCTGAAGGGCGATGACTTCGAGCGCCGCCTCGTCACCTGCAGCTACGACGGCATCCCGCTGGAGCCGCTCTATCCCGCCGCCGACACCCCCGCGCCCTCGGGTGTGCGCCGCCCCTGCGCCGTCGTGGCCCGCCTCGATCATCCCGATGCCGAGGAGGCCGAAGCCCTCGAGGAACTGGAGAACGGCGCCGACGGACTGGTCCTGGTGGTCGCGGGCGCCGCGACGGCGCGGGGCTTCGGCCTCGACCTTGCCGGGCTCGCGGTCGCGCTTCGCGGCGTCGAACTCGGCCTTCTGCCGCTGCGCCTGGACCCAGCCCCCTTCGCCGGGCTCGACGCGATGGGGGCCCTCCTCGACCTGGCGGAAGCGCGGCGGCTCGACCCCGCCGCGCTCGACCTCGACGCAGGGCTCGATCCGCTGGGCGACATCGCACGCGCGGCCGAAGCGCCCGAGCCCTGGCCGGCCCTGGCGCGGCTCGTCGCGGACGGAGCGACCGGGCTGCGCGACCGCGGGTTCGCGGGACCGGTGCTTCGCGCCGACGGCCGGCCCCACCACGAGGCCGGCGCCTCCGAGGCGCAGGAACTGGCGGCCGGGCTGGCCGCCGGCGTCGCCTACCTCCGCGCCCTCGATGCCGCCGGCGTGCCGCCCGACGAGGGCCGTCGCGCGCTGTCGTTCCTGCTCGCCGCCGATGCCGACGAGATGCTGACGATCGCCAAGTTTCGCGCTCTGCGCCGGCTCTGGGCCCGGGTCGAGGAAAGCTGCGGTCTCGTGCCGGCGCCGATCCGGCTCCACGCCGAGACGTCCTGGCGCATGATGGCGCGACTCGACCCGCACACCAACCTTCTGCGCGCCACGCTCGCCTGCGTCGGTGCCGTGCTGGGCGGCGCCGACGGCGTCACCGTCTTGCCCTTCACGGCGCCGCTCGGCCTCGCCGACCCCTCGGCCCGCCGGCTCGCGCGAAACACTGCCCTGGTGCTGCTTCGCGAGGCCGGTCTCGATCGCGTAGCCGATCCCGCGGCCGGCTCCGGCGCCATCGAGGCGGTGACCGAGGCGCTCTGCAGCGAGGCCTGGGTGCTGTTCCGGGAGATCGAACGGGAGGGCGGGTTGGCGGCCGCCCTCGCCGGCGGATCGTGGCAGGCGCGGGTCGCCCGGATGCGGGAGCACCGCGCCACCGCCCTTCGGTCGGGCGTTCGCGCCGTGGTCGGCACCACGGCGTTCCGGCTCGCGGCCGAGGTGCCCGTGACGGTGCTGCGGCCGATGCCGGCCGTGGCGCCCCGGCTCGCCCCCGGCGCCATGCCGAGCCTGCGCGACGACCAGCTCTTCGAACCCGACGACGCAGCCCGGAGGATCGCACCATGAGCGCCTTTCCCGACTTCGGCACTGTCGATTGGCGTCCCACCGAGGCCCCACCAGTGGCGGGCGACCTCGCCGGCGCGGCCTGGACCTCGCCCGAGGGCATCGTGATGAAGCCAGCCTACGGCCCGCAGGATCGCGCCGGGCTCGAGGGCGTCGACGGGTTTCCCGGGCAGGCGCCGTTCCTGCGCGGGCCTTACCCCACCATGTATGCCACCCAGCCCTGGACGCTCCGGCAGTATGCGGGGTTCTCCACGGCGGAAGCGTCGAACGCCTTCTACCGCCGCAACCTCGCGGCCGGACAGAAGGGCCTGTCGGTGGCGTTCGACCTGCCGACCCACCGCGGCTACGATTCCGACCACCCTCGGGTCGCGGGCGACGTCGGCATGGCCGGTGTGGCGATCGATTCCATCCTCGACATGCGCCAGCTCTTCGACGGCATCCCGCTCGGCGAGATGAGCGTGTCGATGACCATGAACGGCGCCGTGCTGCCCGTGATGGCGCTCTACATCGTGGCGGCCGAGGAGCAGGGGATCGCTCCGGAGCGGCTCAGCGGCACGATCCAGAACGACATCCTCAAGGAATTCATGGTGCGCAACACCTACATCTATCCGCCCGCGCCCTCGATGCGGATCGTGTCGGACATCTTCGGCTACGCGTCGGCGCGCATGCCGCGTTTCAACTCCATCTCGATCTCGGGCTACCACATGCAGGAGGCGGGCGCCTCGGCCGACCTCGAACTCGCCTATACGCTGGCCGATGGCGTCGATTACGTGCGGGCCGGGATCGCGGCCGGACTCGCGGTGGACGATTTCGCCCCGCGGCTGAGCTTCTTCTTTGGCATCGGCATGAATTTCTTCACCGAGGTGGCGAAGCTCCGCGCCGCCCGGCTGCTCTGGACGAGGCTGATGATGCCGTTCGCGCCGCGATCCGACAAGTCGTCGGCGCTGCGCACCCATTGCCAGACCTCGGGCTGGTCGCTCACGGCCCAGGACCCGTTCAACAACGTCGTCCGCACCACGATCGAGGCGATGGCCGCGACGCAGGGCGGCACCCAGTCGCTCCACACCAACGCGCTCGACGAGGCCCTGGCGCTGCCGACCGACTTCTCGGCCCGCATCGCCCGCAACACCCAGCTGGTGCTGATCGCCGAATCCGGCACGACCCGCACGATCGACCCTTGGGGCGGCTCCTTCTTCGTCGAGCGCCTGACGGCCGACCTCGCGGCCAAAGCCCGGGGCCATATCGAGGAGGTCGAGGCGCTGGGCGGCATGGCCAGGGCCATCGAGGCGGGCCTGCCGAAGCGCCGCATCGAGGAGGCTGCGGCCCGCACCCAGGCGCGCATCGACTCCCGCGCGCAGGTCGTGGTGGGGGTCAACCGCTACAGGCTCGCCACCGAGGCACCGCTCGACGTGATGCGGATCGACAATTCCATGGTCCGAGCCGCGCAGATCGACAAGCTCGCGCGGCTCCGGGCCGCGCGCGACGGCGGCGCCGTCGAGACCGCGCTCACGGCCCTCACGGCGGCCGCCACCTCCGGCACCGGCAATCTCCTGGCCCTGGCGATCGAGGCCGCGCGCGCCCGCGCGACCGTGGGCGAAATCTCGGGCGCGCTGGAGCGGGCCTGGGGCCGCCACCGGGCCAAGGCCGAACTCATCTCCGGCGTCTATCGCGGTGCGGCGGGCGACGATGCGGCGGTGGCCCGCGTCGCCCGCCTGACGCAAGCCTTCGCCGAGGACCACGGCGGCAAGCCCCGCATCCTGGTCGCCAAGGTGGGCCAGGACGGGCACGACCGCGGCCAGAAGGTGATCGCCTCGGCCTTCTCCGATCTCGGCTTCGCGGTGAGCGTCGGGGCGCTGTTCGCCACGCCGGGCGAGGTGGCGCGCCAGGCGGCCGCCGAGGGCGTCCACGTCGTCGGCATCTCGTCGCTGGCAGCCGGCCACCTGACGCTGGTGCCCGAGGTCCGGGCGGCGCTCGACGCGGCGGGCCGGTCCGATGTCCTGCTGGTGGTGGGCGGCGTGATCCCGCCCGGCGATTTCGCGGCCGTCCGGGCCGCCGGGGTCGACGCCATCTTCCCGCCCGGCACGGTGGTGGCCGAGGCCGCCGAGGCTCTGCTGGAGGCCCTGAACGTCCGGTTCGGCTATGCCCAGAAGGACCCCGGGGCCTATGTGGGCGCCGAGCAGGGGCCGCCGGCATGATCGGCCGCCTCAATCACGTCGCGGTCGCGGTGCCGGACCTCGCGGCCGCGGTCCGCACCTACGCGGCCGGGCTCGGGGCGGCGGTTTCGGCGCCGCAGGATCTGCCGGAGCACGGCGTCACCGTGGTGTTCGTCACCTTGCCGAACAGCAAGGTCGAGTTGCTGGTGCCGCTCGGGCCGGGCTCGCCGATCGCGGCTTTCCTGGAGCGCCATCCGGGCGGCGGCCTGCACCACATGTGTTTCGAGGTCGGGGATCTCCGCGCCGCGCGCGACCGCCTCCTCGGGCACGGGCTGCGCGTCCTCGGCTCGGGCGAACCGCAGACCGGAGCCCATGGCCGGCCGGTGCTGTTCCTTCACCCCAAGGATCTCTGCGGCACGCTGGTGGAACTGGAGGAGGTCGCCGGTTGAGCGGCCCAAGGGGCGGCAACCCATGCCATGGTCCCGGCCTTGCCCCGACTGGCGCCGCAACCTCGGCTGTGGGATAGAGTGGGGCCGATGAGCCTCGCCCTGCATAGCCCCGCCGGCCTCCCGGACTTCGGCCTGCCGATGCTTGATCGCGCGCGGCTCGAGGCCGACATCGCGTCGCTGCGCGCCGACCACGCCGAGGATGCCGCGTTCCGGCGCGCCGTTGTGGACCGCTTCCATGTCGCCCTGAGGGACGGCCGGGCCGCCGTCCTCACGGACTTCGCGTCCGATCACGGCGGGCTTGCCTGCGCGTCGAGGCTCGCGAGCCTCCAGGACGACATCATCCGGTCGCTCTACGACTACGTTGTGCGCTACGTCTACCCGCTAGACCGGCCGTCGACCGCGGAACGTCTCTGCGTCGTGGCGGTCGGCGGCTATGGGCGCGCCACGCTGGCGCCGGGCTCCGACATCGATCTTCTGTTCCTGCTCCCCTACAAGCAGACCCCCTGGGGCGAGAGCGTGGTCGAAGCCATGCTCTACGTGCTGTGGGACCTGCGCCAGAAGGTCGGTCATTCGACCCGGTCGGTCGACGAATGCTTGCGCCAGGCCAAGGCCGACATGACGATCCGGACGGCGCTACTCGAGGCGCGCTTCATCCTGGGCGACGCGGCACTGTTCGACGACTTGCAGACGCGTTTCGACAAGGCCGTCCTGGCCAGGACGGCGCGGGAGTTCGTGGCCGCCAAGATGGAGGAGCGCGAGGCCCGCATCGCCCGCGCGGGTGCCTCGCGCTACCTCGTCGAACCCAACGTCAAGGAGGGCAAGGGAGGCTTGCGCGACCTCAATACCCTGTTCTGGATCGCAAAATACGCCTACCGGGTGCAGAACGGCGAGGCTCTGGTGGCGGCGGGACTGTTCACGGCCAAGGAGTTCCGGCTGTTCTGCCGCTGCGAGGAGTTCCTGTGGCGCGTTCGCTGCGAGCTTCACGTCGTCGCGGGTAGGGCCGAGGAGCGCCTGAGCTTCGACTACCAGCGCGTCATCGCGGCACGGCTCGGCTATGGGCGCAGCGCCAGCCTCTCGGCCGTCGAACGCTTCATGAAGCATTACTTCCTGGTGGCCAAGAACGTCGGCGACCTCACCGCTATCGTGTGCGCCGCCATCGAGGAACGGGAGGCCAAGCAGCCCGCGACGCTCGACCGTATCGTCAACGGGCTGTGGCGCCGGGCCCGCATGATCCCCGGCACCGGCGACTTCGCGGTGGAGTTCGACCGGATCACGGTGACGCGGGGCGACATCTTCGAGCGCGATCCGGTGAACCTCATCCGCCTGTTCGCGGTCGCCGATACCTACGGCCTGCCGATCCACCCCGACGCCACGCGTCTCGTCACCCTGTCGCTGCGCCGCGTCGACCGCCACCTGAGGGCCGACCCCGAGGCGAATCGCCTGTTCATGGACCTGCTCACCTCGCGCCGCGACCCGGAGAAGGCGCTGCGCCGCATGAATGAGGCCGGCGTGCTGGGCCGGTTCGTCCCGGAGTTCGGCCGTATCGTGGCGTTGATGCAGTTCAACATGTACCACCACTATACGGTGGACGAGCATCTGCTGCGTGCCGTTGGCATCCTGGCCGAGATCGATGCGGGCCGCAGTCGGGACGCGCATCCGCTAGCCAGCGAGATCATGCCGAGCTTGGAGGGGCGCAACGCGCTTTACCTCGCCGTATTCCTCCACGACGTCGCCAAAGGGCGGCTCGAGGATCATTCGCTGGCGGGAGCCGATCTGGCGCGCCGATTGGCGCCGCGCTTCAATCTCTCCGCGGCAGAGACCGACCTCGCGGTCTGGCTCGTCGAGAACCATCTCGTCATGTCGAACACGGCGCAGAGCCGGGATCTCAACGACCGCCGCACGATCGAGACTTTCGCCGGCATCGTCGACACGATGGAGCGGCTGAAAAGCCTGATGATCCTGACCATCTGCGACATCAAGGCGGTCGGCCCCGGCGTGTGGAACGGCTGGAAGGGCCAGTTGCTCCGCACGCTCTATGCCGAGACCGAGACGCTGCTCAGCGGCGACAGCGCGGATTTCGACCGTAACGCCCGCGTGCTGGCGTCGCAGGAGCAGTTGCGCCTTGCCCTGCCGGAGTTCCCGGACGGCGAGTACCGCGCCTATGTGGCGCGGCACTACGCCCCCTACTGGCTGCGCAACGGCCTATCGAACCGGGCCCGCGACGCCAGGCTGATCCGCACCTTGTGGCAGCAGGACAAAGGCTTCGCGACCGATGTCGCGACCGACAAGTTCCGCTCGATCACGGAACTGACCATCGTGGCGCCGGACCATCCGCGCCTCCTGTCGATCATCGCCGGAGCCTGCGCCAGCGCTGGCGCCAACATCGTGGACGCGCAAATCTACACCACCAAGGACGGCTTGGCGCTCGATACGGTGAGCGTGTCGCGGGCCTTCGACCAGGATGCCGACGAGACCCGCCGGGCCGGCCGCATCGCCAGAGGCATCGAGCTTGCCCTGCGGGGCGAGATCCGCCTGGCCGACATGGTGGCGGCCAAGGATGCCGCTCCGAAAGGCCGCTCCACCTTCGCCCTGCACCCCGACATCGTCGTGGACAATGCGGCCTCGCGGCGCCACACCGTGCTGCAGGTCAGCGGCGTCGACCGGCCGGGGCTGCTCTACGACATGACCAATGCCCTCTCGAACCTCTACCTCAACATCGCATCCGCCCATGTGGCGACCTTCGGCGAGAAGGCGGTCGACACCTTCTACGTGTCGGACCTGACCGGGGGCAAGATCACCGATCCGTCCCGCCAGGCCTTGATCCGCCGCGTGCTCGGCGACACTTTCGCGCGGGCTCGACCCGGCCGAGGAAGCGTCGCGGCCGGCGAGCCCGCCGGTACCGACGCTTGATTTCCGGTCCGGCGCACCTGATATCGGCACCGACTTTTGCTCCCTGGGAGACCCGACGATGACCGACCCCGCCGAGACCTTGAGTCCCGAAGGCACGGCACCCGAGACCGACGATGCCGCGCACCGCGCGCTGCGGGACCGCAACGGTTCTCCGCAGGGCGAGGATCCGGCCACGGCCGAAGTGCAGGCCGCTGCCGCCGACGCCGCCACGGCGGCCCTGCAGGCAGAGGTCGCCTCTCTCAAGGATCGCGTCCTGCGCACCATGGCCGAGATGGAGAACCTGCGCCGCCGGACCGATCGCGAGGTCGCGGACGCCAAGAGCTACGGCGTGTCGTCTTTCGCGCGCGAGATGGTCAGCGTGGCCGACAACCTGCAGCGCGCCCAGACGAGCCTGCCGGCCGAAGCCAAGAGCGAGGTCTCGGCCCCGGTCAAGAGCTTCATCGACGGCGTCGAACTGACGGAACGCGACCTGATGACCCGGCTGGCGCGGTTCGGCGTCAAGCCGATCGAGACGGCGGGTCAGCGCTTCGATCCCAACCGTCACGAGGCCCTGTTCGAGATACCGGACGAGACGGTGCCGACCGGCACCGTCGTGCAGCAGGTCGAAACCGGTTACCTGATCGGTGAGCGGGTCCTGCGCCCCGCCAAGGTCGGGGTGTCGCGCGGAGGGCCGAAGGCGGAGGCTGCGGGCGGCTGAACCGACCCGCCGCTCTTCGCGATCGAAACGGGAGGAAGCGACGCGGCTTGCTCAGCGGGCCGTCAGGGCGCGTATTCCAGCGACAAAGCGCCGATCCCGGCCGCGACGTTGACGCCCGACTGCGTCTCGACCGAGAGCGGTTGCAGCGTGATCCCGCCCGTATTGCCGCCGATCAGAGCGTTGGCCCCGACCCCGACCCCGACCGTGGCGGAGGCGGTTGCACCCGTGAATTGCCCCGACAGAGAGCCCGGACCCACGGCGCCGCCGAGCGACACCACATCCCAGGTCAGCCGGCCTGGACCCTGGGCGCCGATGTCGAGGCCGAAGCGGCTGATCGTGCCGACGTAATGCTGGTGCCGCGCGCCGTTGGCGGGCGCATATTCGCAGTTCAACGCACGCCGCGAGGTGATGATCAGGCCGACGCCGCCCGATACGTTGCACACGAGCTGACCGACCGGACCTGCCACGGCGGCCGGAGGCGCGAGCGCGAGGCCGACCAGGAGCGCTCCCAGACCGAGCACGGGCCTTGTGGCAGTGATGAGACGATGGGCCATGGTTATGTTCTCCGGCATCCGGTCCGGTGGCATGCGATCCATGCGACCGGACCGGCTTAAATACCGGGATTGTGGCCCTGGTCGCGCCGAAGCCGGCTCGCGCTCACTTCGTTCCGACCTGTGGCCGAAGGGCCTCATCCGGCCCGGGCGGGCGAAGGTTCTGCGACGTCAGCGCAGCGCGGCCGAAAAGTTCTGGATCTTCACGCAGGCGGCCTCGAGCAGATCGTTCGAAGTCGCGTAGGAGATGCGGAAATTGGGGCCAGCGCCGAAGGCCGAGCCGTGCACCGCCGCGACCCCTTCGGCGTCGAGCAGTTCGGTGACGAAATCCTCGTCGGTCTCGATCCGCTTGCCCGAGGGCGCGGTCTTGCCGATCAGGTCGGCGCAGGACGGGTAAACGTAGAAGGCGCCTTCCGGCGACGGGCATTGCAGCCCCTTGGCCTGGTTCAGCATCGACACGACGAGGTCACGCCGCCCTTCGAACACTTTGCGGCTCATCGGGATGAAGTCCTGCGGCCCATCGAGCGCCTCGACCGAGGCCCATTGGGCGATCGAGCAAGCTCCCGAGGTCTGCTGGCCCTGCAGCATGTCCATGGCCTTGATGAGCCGGTCCGGGCCGGCCGCGAAGCCGATGCGCCAGCCCGTCATGGCGTAACTTTTCGAGACGCCGTTCATGGTCAAGGTGCGGTCGACGAGGTTGGGCTCCACCTCGGCCGGCGTGCAGAACACGAAGTCGCCGTAGACGAGGTGCTCGTAGATGTCGTCGGTCAGAACCCAGACGTCGGGGTGGCGCATGAGCACATCGGTCAAGGCTTTCATCTCGACGCGCGTATAGGCGGCGCCCGAGGGGTTGGAGGGCGAGTTCAGCAGAACCCATTTGGTCCTGGGCGTGATGGCGCGCTCCAGGTCCTCGGCCTGCAGCTTGAAGTTATTCTCGAGCGAGGTCTGCACGATCACCGGCGTGCCGCCCGCGATCAGCACCATGTCGGGATAGCTCACCCAGTAGGGCGCCGGAATCACGACCTCGTCGCCGGGGTTGCAGGTTGCCAGGAAGGCGTTGAACAGGATCTGTTTACCGCCCGTGCCGACGATCGTCTGCGCTGGCCTGTAGTCGAGGTTGTTCTCCCGCTTGAACTTCCGGGCCACGGCCTCGCGCAACGGCACGATGCCGGAGACGGGGGTATATTTGGTCTCACCCCGCCGGATCGCCGCGATGGCAGCCTCCTTAACATTGTCGGGCGTGTCGAAGTCCGGCTCGCCGACCGAGAGGCTAATGATCTCGCGGCCCTTGGCCTTCAGGTCCCGCGCTTTCTGGGTCACGGCGATGGTGGCCGATGGTTTCACACGGTCGAGGGCGTCGGCGATGAAGGCCACGGAGCACTCCGTTTCTTTTTGAGCGGCGAACCATAGGTTTGGGAGGCTCCGGCCGCAACGCCAAAAAGCCGGGACGGCTGTAGACCCGCCATCCCCACGACGGTGCGGCTTCGATCCGGGAGGTGGACGGTAGGAACCGTCTTAAGCTCGACCGAAGCAGGCGGTGTCCTGGTCCGCAGCCTGGCACTGGGCGATCTTTGCCTCGAAGGGGGCAGAGCGGTCTACGCGAGCCGAGGAGAAACCGCCCGCGAACTCGGCTGTGACGAGTCGCCAAAGGCCTTTGAGGCTGCAGTGAAGAAGGTGGCACGGCATAAGCCAAAGGAGGCAAGCTCAGGTGTGAGCGGCCCAAAGGAAAATAAGGGTCGCCAGCGCGCCTAACCCGCTGCGGACGGCATGAAGACCGCCCCATGCGACAATCAACGCCCGGCTCTCAGGGTCGGCGGACGCGGGGTCAATCGCCATGAGCTTGTTGTTTGTCGGCAGCATCCCCAGCAACGTATAAGGCCAGTTCGCCACCAAGACGACGGCCCCAAGCGCCCAACGCCAGTTTCCCGTCATCCACCAAGCCGACATGCCAAAGACGAAGCCGGTCACTGCAAGGGAAGCTTGCATTGCAAGACCTCGCTTGTAGGCCGGCTTCCACTCGGCAAGCAGCGGACCATCCGGCAAAGTCAGTCGCGCCGGCTGTTCCGCGACGTTGCTGTAAACGGCTGCCCCAGTGAACAGAGCAGCGACAACCATGGCGAGATCACCAGCGAGCATCTACGACCACTACCACGCCGAAGGGTTTGCACACTATATAATCGCCTTACGTAAGACGTCCCTCCAGTCAGGGTCGGCGGCGTTGTGGCGCGCCAACTGTCGGGCGGGAAGGGTACGATCGACGTCGACTCGGGTCTACCCCCACTGAGCCGCGTGGTGAGTCGAGGGATCGCGCGGCCGACAGGGATGCGAGTTCCAGCCGTCAGCCGGCAATCGGGCCTTCGATCGAGACGTGATCAGCCATACCTGGAGAGTTCGAAGCCGCCTCACATCATCGCTGCAGCACCGATCATCAGCCAAGCCGTCAACGCGCTTGCAGCGATCCACATCGACTTATCCATGACCCGTCCCTCATCTGCTCTGAACGTCTCAATGAGATGCGGGCCGAAAAAGTTCGCAGCCCGGGAAAAGTTGTTGACGAACCCGGGGCACTATGGACCGCGTGCTTATCGGCTTGGCGCCAGCGACCTGTCGCGTGCAGGACGGTCATTCGGGCGCAACCGGGCCTTTTCGGGCGCCACGCTTCCGACTCGTGAGGATGTCGCCGAGCGTGACGGGCTGAAATGCCTGGACGTCGACGCCGACATCGTACTGCCGCGGGATGGGGGTCAGTTTGCCGTGTGAATGGCCGTGCAGGTTGATGGCACCACGGCCCATGCCGTTCCAGGTCCGGAACGCGTAGTGGCAGAGCACCAGCATGCGCCGGTCCACCAGGAGTTCGGCATAATGCGCGACCGAAGCCCAGCCTTTCAGCGCCAGTGTGGCGGCGTCGTCGTTGTTGCCGGCCAGGAGGTGCTTCTCGCCGTTGAGGCTGCCCAGGATGACGTCGACGCGGGCGGGCTCGGGACCGAGCGCGAAATCGCCGAGGTGCCACACGGTGTCGTCCGGCGCCACGGCGGCATTCCACCGCGCGACAAGAGCATCGTCATGGGCATCGATGGCCGGGAAGGGCCGGTGATCGAAGCGCAGCACCCGGATGTCGCCGAAATGCGTGTCGCTCGTGAAGAAGATCGTCATGGAGGAGCGAACGTCCGGATCGTGGGGCTTTGGTCGGCCGCGACGGCTTTGCCTCGGTCAGACCCGCCGTCGCGGAAACGGCCCCGATCACGCCCGGATCCGCGGCGGTTCACGCCCGCTTTGGCCGACGGTCCGGCTTTCCGCCTGTCTGGCGCGTTGTCGACGTGCTAACAGCACGCTGCGGCGGCCCCGCACCCGGGTCGGACTTAAAGACCATCGTCCCTCCGTGGCACTTTTGCACGGACGACATGGTTCCCGCCCACGCGGATGTTGCGTGGCCTTCGAGCCCGGCCATTACGGCCGGGCAAGCGTGCGAAGCGGAGAACGGTGATGGATTTCAAGAAGGGCGATATCGTGCAGCTGAAGTCGGGCGGCCCGGCCATGGTGGTGACGGGCGAGAGCGGCGACAGCGTTCAGGTGCTCTGGTACGGCGAGATTGTCGACGAGATCAAGACCGGCGCCGTTCCCGCCTTCTGCCTCGTCGAGGCGGAACTCGAGGAAGCCGAGGACGAGACGATCGGGCGGCGCTGAGTGGAGGGCGGGCGACCGGAGCAAAATAGCATCGGCCTGCTGGAAGATGCGGCGAAGTGAGGACGGCGTCTCGAAGCGCGGTGCGGTCAGCCGGAAAATGGATCGAGGATCGAGACGCCGGTTCGCATGACATCCGCAATGTTTCGGGTCACGAGAGTCAGACCGCGCACTTTGGCAGTCGCCGCCAGCAGGCCGTCGATGAGCGGCAACGGGTCGGGGACGCTCAGCCTTGCCCAGGCCTCGGTGATCGGCTCGTCGACGGGAAGCACGCGGTCTCCGAGCCGCGTCCGCATCCGCCAGAACCATCGGTCCAACCCTTCGGCCTGCTCGACATCGTTGCGGCGCTTCAGTTCGATGCCTCGACGGATTTCCGCCAGGACGACGACGCTGGTGCCGATCTCCCTGACCGGGGTTCGATGAACCCACAGGGACACGTTTGGGTGCGCGCGATCCCGTTTGCGGATCTCGGAAATGACGTTCGTGTCGAGCAGGAAGATCACAGATCGACTTCGCGCCAGCCGTGTTGGCGCGGGCCATCGAAAACCCCGACAAAAGCTTCGTCCGGAAGATCGGCGCCGAACACGTCGAAGGCATTGTTCACCTCCGGATCCGCGAGCGCCTGCTCGAGGGCCGACCTCAGCGCCTTGGCCCTTTGCGGCTCGCCGCGCAGGGTTTCCGCCAATGTTCGGATAAGGCCCGTGTCGCTCCTCGCGGCCTGGACCTCCACACGCACGAGTCCGCGCGCGACCGCGCGCTGCCGATGAATGTTTGAAGCTTTCCTTTGAGCGTTACTGGCCATTCAAGTGTCTCTTCGTTTAAGGACCAAGTGACCCCGGTTATATCGCCGGGAGCGCGTCAGCGCTAGCGTAAGTTCGGCTTCGATGGTCTTTCTAGAGGGGCTGCGTGGAGGGTCGCGCGCCGAACAGGGGTCTTCACCTTCGCGGAAAGGCTCGCACATCCGAGCCCGCCTGAGCTAAGAGACACCGCCCTCCCGCCGCCCTCGTGAGACTCAGGAACCCAGATGCCGAAACGCACCGACATCGCCACGGTCATGATCATCGGTGCGGGGCCGATCGTGATCGGGCAGGCCTGCGAGTTCGACTATTCCGGGACCCAGGCCTGCAAGGCGCTGCGCGCCGAGGGCTATCGCATCGTGCTGGTCAATTCCAACCCCGCCACCATCATGACCGATCCGGACATGGCGGACCGGACCTACGTCGAGCCGATCACGCCCGAGATCGTCGCCAAGATCATCGCGGCGGAGCGCCGTGCCGTGCCGGGCGGCTTCGCGCTGCTGCCCACGATGGGCGGCCAGACGGCGCTGAACTGCGCCCTGGCGCTCGACAAGATGGGCACGCTGAGGGACCACGACGTCGAGCTGATCGGCGCGAGCGCCGCCGCCATCGACATGGCCGAGGACCGCGAGCTGTTTCGCGACGCCATGACCAGGATCGGGCTCGAGACGCCGCGCTCGCATCATGTCGTGTCGCTCGCCGGGGCCATCGCGGCGCTCGACGACATCGGCCTGCCCGCCATTATCCGCCCGTCCTTCACGCTCGGCGGCACCGGCGGCGGCATCGCCTACAACAAGGAAGAGTTCATCGACATCGTCGAACGCGGCCTCGATGCGTCGCCCACCACCCAGGTGCTGGTCGAGGAGAGCGTGCTGGGCTGGAAGGAATACGAGATGGAGGTCGTGCGGGACCGCGCCGACAACGCCATCATCATCTGCTCGATCGAGAACCTCGACCCGATGGGCGTCCACACGGGCGATTCCATTACGGTCGCGCCGGCGCTGACGCTGACCGACAAGGAATACCAGATCATGCGCGACGCCTCGCTGGCGGTGCTGCGCGAGATCGGCGTCGAGACCGGCGGCTCCAACGTGCAGTTCGCGATCGACCCCGCGAACGGCCGCATGATCGTGATCGAGATGAACCCGCGGGTGTCGCGCTCCTCGGCGCTGGCCTCCAAGGCCACGGGCTTCCCGATCGCCAAGGTCGCGGCCAGGCTCGCGGTCGGCTACACCCTGGACGAGATCCGCAACGACATCACGGGCGGCGCCACCCCGGCCTCGTTCGAGCCGACGATCGACTATGTCGTGACCAAGATCCCGCGCTTCGCCTTCGAGAAATTCCCAGGGGCCGAGCCGATCCTGTCGACCGCCATGAAATCGGTCGGCGAGGCCATGGCGATCGGCCGGACCTTCGCGGAATCGCTGCAGAAGGCGCTGCGCTCGCTCGAGACTGGCCTCAACGGCCTCGACGAGATCCCGATCGACGGCATGACGGTGCCGGGCGAGGAGCGCGGTGCGCTGCGGGCGGCCCTCGGGCGGCCCACGCCCGATCGCCTGCTGGTCGTGGCCCAGGCCCTGCGCCACGGCGTGAGCCATGCCGAGATACACGAGGCCTGCCGCTTCGACCCGTGGTTCATCGAGCAGATCCAGGGCATCGTCGACCTCGAAGCCAAGGTGCGCCGCTTCGGCCTGCCGCGCACGGCCGGCAACCTGCGGGAGTTGAAGGCGGCCGGCTTCTCGGACGCGCGGCTCGCGGCGCTGTCGGGGCAGAGCCCGGAGAGCGTCACGGCATCGCGTCGCGCTCTCGGCGTACGCCCCGTGTTCAAGCGCATCGACACCTGTGCGGCCGAGTTCGCCTCGCCGACCGCCTACATGTATTCGACATATGCGCCATATTTCGCGGGCGTGCCGGTCGACGAGGCGCGGCCGTCGGGGCGCGACAAGGTGGTGATCCTGGGCGGCGGCCCGAACCGGATCGGCCAGGGCATCGAGTTCGACTATTGCTGCTGTCACGCGTGCTTCGCGCTGAGCGACGCCGGCTACGAGACCATCATGGTCAACTGCAATCCCGAGACCGTGTCGACCGACTACGACACCTCGGACCGGCTCTATTTCGAGCCGCTCACCGCCGAGGACGTGCTGGAGGTGCTGGAGACCGAGCGCTCGGCCGGGACCCTCAAGGGCGTGATCGTGCAGTTCGGCGGCCAGACTCCGCTGAAGCTCGCCCCGGCGCTCGAGGCTGCCGGGATCCCGATCCTCGGGACCAGCGTCGATTCCATCGACCTCGCCGAGGACCGCGACCGCTTCAAGCGCCTGCTCGACAAATTGGGGCTGAAGCAGCCCAGGAACGCCATCAGCTATTCGGTGGAGCAGTCGCGCCTGGTGGCGTCGTCGCTCGGGCTGCCGCTCGTGGTGCGACCGTCCTACGTGCTCGGCGGCCGCGCCATGGCGATCATCCGCTCCGAGGCGGCACTCGACAGCTACCTCCTCGACACGCTGCCGGGCCTGGTGCCGCCCGACGTCAAGGCCCGCTACCCCAACGACAAGACCGGGCAGATCAACACGGTGCTGGGCACGAACCCGCTGCTGTTCGACCGTTACCTGTCGGATGCCATCGAGGTGGATGTCGATGCGCTCTGCGACGGCACGGACGTGTATGTGGCCGGCATCATGGAGCATATCGAGGAAGCCGGGATCCATTCGGGCGATTCCGCCTGCGCGCTGCCGCCCCATTCGCTCGACGCCCCGACCATCGCCGAGATCGAGCGCCAGACCCGCGTGCTGGCCCGCTCGCTCGGCGTGGTCGGGTTGATGAACGTGCAATATGCCATCAAGGACGGGGTCATCTTCGTGCTGGAGGTGAACCCCCGCGCCTCGCGCACGGTGCCGTTCGTCGCCAAAGTCATCGGCCGTCCCCTGGCCAAGATGGCGTCGCGCATCATGGCGGGCGAGAGGCTCTCGAGCTTCGGCCTCGCGGTGCAGAAGCTCGACCATGTCGCGGTCAAGGAGGCGGTGTTCCCCTTCGCGCGGTTCCCCGGCGTCGACACCGTCCTGGGCCCCGAGATGCGCTCCACCGGCGAGGTCATGGGCCTGGACCGATCCTTCGATATCGCCTTCGCCAAGAGCCAGCTCGGCGCCGGCACCGTGGTGCCCACCACGGGCACCGTTTTCGTATCGGTCAAGGACGCCGACAAGCCGCGCGTGATCGACACCGTCAAGGTCCTGGCCGGGCTCGGATTCAAGATCCAGGCGACCGGCGGCACGTTGAACCGGCTGCGCGAAGCCGGCATCACGGCCACCAAGGTCAACAAGGTGTCGGAGGGTCGCCCCCACGTGGTCGACGCCATCAAGAACGGCGGCATCCAGCTCGTGGTCAACACGACCGAGGGCGCCCGGGCGCTCTCGGACTCGCGCGACCTGCGCCGGGCCGCGCTGCTCCACAAGGTCCCCTACTACACCACCTTAGCGGGCGCCATCGCGGCGGCGCGCGGCATCAGCGGCTACGTCGGCGGCGAACTCGAGGTGAGGGCGCTGCAGGACTATTTCAGCTGACCGGTGGGCCGAAACCGATCATGGCTTTCGCCACGCGAGGCTGCTCGGGCTTCGGAGCGGCATGTCGGGCAGTTCGGTCCCGCCTGGAACGAGAGTCCGTGCCTGCAAGTTGACGGATTTCATGGCCGGGAACATGCTGCGCTCCCTTGGCCGGTGTCGCCCCTTTTCGGGATAGGCGCGTCTTGAGCGGCACCGGCTGGCTTTGAACCAGGTATCGGGCTGCGGCCAGGCTGGCCGCAGCACCCGTTGAGAGTGAATGAGATGGACAGAGTGCCGATGACCGTCGTGGGCTATTCCACGTTGGAGGCTGAACTCAAGATGCGGCAGCAGGAAGAACGGCCGCGCATCATCCAGGCCATCTCCGAGGCGCGCTCCCACGGCGACCTGTCCGAGAACGCGGAATACCACGCCGCCAAGGAATCCCAGTCGCTGAACGAGGGCCGCATCGCGGAACTCGAGGATCGCCTGTCGCGCGCCGAGGTCATCGATGTGTCCAAGCTGTCGGGCAGCACCGTCAAGTTCGGCGCCACCGTGACGCTGGTCGACGAGGACACGGAAGAGAAGAAGGTGTTCCAGATCGTCGGCGAGAACGAGGCCGACGTGAAGGCCGGCAAGGTTTCGATTTCCTCGCCGACCGCCCGGGCGCTGATCGGCAAGAAGTCGGGCGACAGCGTCGAGGTGAACACGCCCGGTGGCGGCAAGAGCTACGAAGTGCTCAACGTCGCATTCCGCTGAGGGCCGGCTCGGACCGGGGGACCGTCATGACGCTCTCGACCCGCCGCACCGCGTTGGCGTTGCTGGCATCGGCTGCGATTCCGCTCGGCGTCATGTCGCGCGCCTCGGCCCAGGCCGCGGCGAGGCTGCGGCTGCGTTCGATCGCGATCGACACGTCGCGCCTCGCGGCGCTCGGCAATCCGGTCGGGGCCGATGCCGTGAGGCAGGCCCTCGGACGGGACCTGCGCCAGGTGTTCGGCGACCTGATCGCACCCCGCGGTGCGAACGGGGCGACGCTGCTGGTGCGGATCTCATCGCTGTCGCTGTCGTCCTACGTGGGAACCCGCTCCTTCGGCCGCCGAAACGGGGGCAACAACATGGACTATCTCGAGGGCGTGGGCATCGTCTCGACGGATGGGCGCACGGTCTCCGAGACGCCGATCCTGTCGGCCCTCGATGCCGGCTACAGCGGAGCCTGGTATCTGCCCAACATCGATGAGATTCGCGTGGCGTCGATTTCCTTTCATTTCGCCTACTGGCTGAGGCGGGAGATGGGGGTCTGACCACGGAAGGTCGGCACCTGCTCCCTGCGGGGACCAGCGCCTGGGTGATCACGGACGGCAAGATCGGCGACGAGGTCCAGTGCTTCGGCATCGCCGAGGAACTCGGCCTCGCCCCCGAGCGCCGGCTCATCCGGCCGCGCGCGCCCTGGTCCTGGCTCGCGCCTTACGGCCCGGTCGATCCGCGCGAGGCGCCGGGCCGTCGATGCAGTCCCGTGGCGGCCCCCTTTCCGGATTTCGCCATCGCGGCCGGCCGGCGCACCGTGCCCTACCTGCGCCGCGTGAAGCAGGCTTCGGGCGGCCGCACCTTCACGGTCTTCGTCAAGGACCCTTATACGGGGACCGGCACGGCCGACGTGATCTGGGTCCCCGAGCACGACAGGCTGCGCGGCGACAACGTCGTCGTGACGCTGACGCCAGCCCATCGGCTGCGCTCGGCAGTCTTCGCGGACGCGCGCGCATCGCCGGATCCGAGGATCGCGGCGCTCCCGCATCCCCGCGTCGCCCTGGTTCTCGGTGGCAAGGGCGTGAACCATGATTTCTCCCGGCAGGACATCGCCAACCTGGCCGGGATCGCGGCCGCGATAGCGGCCACGGGCGCGAGCCTGATGGTGACGCCGTCACGCCGAACGCCGCCCGAGGCCGTGGCGGCCATCGGGGCCGCGCTGGCGGGAGCGGGCGCGGCCGGCCGGGCCTTTCTGTGGGACGGGGCCGGGGCCAATCCCTACGCCCAGATCCTGGCCCACGCGGACGCCATTCTGGTAACGGGCGATAGCGCCAACATGGTGGGGGAGGCGACCGCGACCGGCGCTCCGGTCCACGTTTACGAGCCCTCCGGCGGCCATCCCAAGATGACCCGCTATCTCGACCGCCTGGTCGAGGTCGGGGCGGTGCGGCGCTGGTCGGGCCGATTGGAGCACTGGAGCTACGCGCCGATCGACTCGGCCCCGGTCACGGCTCGGGCCATCGCGCCGCGCTACCGGGCGTTCCGGGAGGGGTTCGACGCCATTGATTAGCTGGAGGAGTGCGAACCGCCGCGCGTTGCCGCCCCGTATGCCGAAACGAAGCCGGCGGGGCCGGTCGGCAAACAGACGGATCAAGACACCAGCCGGTCGACAGGTCGATCCAGAAGCTCGCAGCGCCGGGGAACGCACCGAAAGAGGCGCCGCGGCCGAGGCCGTGCTAACCGGTGCCAGCCCTCCCGTCGCTCCCGGCTATGTCGCTCACCGCCTCGATCCAGCTCTGCTGCCTCGCCCTTGCGTTCGAGGCGCTGTTCGGCTATCCGGCCGCGCTCCACCTTGTCCTCGGGCACCCCGTCGGCTGGATGGGGACCCTGCTGACGGCGCTCGAACGCCGGCTCAACCGGCCCGGATCGAGCTTCGCGCGCCGCCGTGCCGCCGGCATCCTGGCGCTCGTGGCCCTGCTGGCCGCCACGGCTCTTGTGACCGTGCCCCTGCAACTCGTCCTGTCGCGCTCGCTCGCGGGCTTCGTGCTGCTGGCCGCCGTGGCGGCCTCGCTGCCGGCGCAGCGCAGCCTCCACGCCCACGTGCGCGCCGTCGCCGTAGCGCTGGAGTGCCACGGCCTCGACGCCGGCCGCCGTGCCGTGGGGATGATCGTCGGCCGCGACACGGCGGTGCTCGACGAGGCGGGAGTCGCGCGGGCCGCGATCGAGAGCCTGGCCGAGAATTTTTCCGACGGCATCGTGGCGCCGGCCTTCTGGCTCGCGCTCGGTGGCCTGCCCGGCTGCGCGCTCTACAAGGCCGCCAACACGGCCGACAGCATGGTGGGGCATCGCAGCGCGCGCTACGCGGCCTTCGGCTGGGCGGCGGCGCGCTTCGACGACATCGTCAACCTGCCGGCATCGCGGCTCGCGGCGCTGTGGATCGTGCTGGCGGCGCCGATCGCGGGCGGCTCGGCCCGCGGGGCCTGGGCGGTGGTGCGACGCGATGCCGGCCGCCACCGCTCGCCCAACGCCGGCTGGCCCGAGGCCGCGGTGGCGGGCGCGCTCGGGCTGAAGCTCGCGGGGCCCCGCGTCTACGGGACCGAACTGGTCGACGATGCCTGCATGGGTGACGGGCGCCGCGAGGCGGGCACCGCAGACATCCGCCGGGCACTGAAGCTCTATCGCCTGGCCTGCGCGGTGCAGATCGCGGCCGTGGCGGCGCTGGCACTCGCGGTCGGCCGATGAGGCGGCGGATCGTCCGCCGACGACCCGCATGAGAGCGACCCCGTGCCATCGGCGAGGGCGATCCCTCACCGAGCCAGATCCAGCAGTCGGTCGAGGTCGATGTGACGACCGAGATGCTCGGCCAAGCGGTCGAGCACGGCCTCGACCTCGGCCTCGTAGCGCAGGTCGGACGGGGCGCCGCCGAGCCGCGTCAGCCAGGCGGCGCGCTGCCGGTCGTCGGCGAAGAGCCCGTGCACATAGGCGGCGCGCACGCGTCCGTCGGCCGAGCCGGCGCCGTCATCCGTGCCATCGTCGAAGCGCAGCATCGGCCGCGCCCGATCGGGTCCCGTCGTTTCGCCGACATGCATCTCGTAGCCTGCGAAGGGCGCGTCGTCCTCGATCGTGCGGCCCGACACGGGCCTGAGCACCTTGGAACCCGCCAGCACCGTCTCGACCGCGAGGAGGCCGAGGCCGGGGCATTCGCCGGGCGGCCCCTCGATCCCGTCCGGATCGGCGATGCGTCGGCCGAGCATCTGGTACCCGCCGCAGAGGCCCAGCACATGGCCGCCGCGCCGCGCGTGGCCCAGGATGTCGATGTCCCAGCCGTTACGCCGCAGCGCCGCGAGGTCGGCGATGGTGGCCTTGGAGCCCGGCAGGATCACGAGGTCGCAAAGCGGAAGAGGCGCGCCGGCCCGGACCATGACGAGCTCGACCTGCGGCTCGAGCTTCAACGGATCGAGGTCGTCGAAATTGCTGATGTGCGGCAGCACCGGCACGGCGATCCGAATCGGGGCGCCCGCGACCCGCGCCGGGGGACGGTCCAGCGCCACGGCGTCCTCGGCGGGCAGGCGCGCGGCATCGGCAAAGTACGGCACAAGGCCGAGCGCCGGCCAGCCGGTGCGCTCGGCCACGAAGGCCATGCCGTCGGCGAAGAGCGTCGGGTCGCCGCGGAATTTGTTGACCAGGAATCCCACCACCATGGCGGCATCCTCGGACGCCACCACGGCCCGGGTTCCGACCAGCTGGGCGATGACACCGCCGCGGTCGATGTCGCCGACCAGCACGACCGGCACGTCGGCACGGCGGGCGAACCCCATGTTGGCGATGTCGCCCAGGCGCAGGTTGACTTCGGCCGGACTGCCGGCACCCTCGACCAGCACGAGATCGGCCTCCGCCTTGAGCCGGCCGAAGCTCTCCAGCACGGCCCCCATCAGTCGCGGCTTCCAGCCCTGGTACTGGCGCGCCTTGGCGTTGCCGATCACGCGGCCCTGCACCACGACCTGCGACCCGATCTCGCTCTGCGGCTTCAGGAGGATCGGGTTCATATGGACGGAGGGCGGGACGCCCGCGGCCCGGGCCTGGAGCGCCTGGGCGCGTCCGATCTCGCCGCCGTCCGCCGTGACGGCCGCGTTGTTGGACATGTTCTGCGGCTTGAACGGCCGCACGCGCAGCCCGCGCGCCGCATAGGCGCGGGCAAGGCCCGCTACGATCAACGATTTGCCGACGTCCGAACCCGTGCCTTGGACCATGAGGGCGCGGGCCACAGGCGGGATCCTCTTCACTTCGCCGTGAACCGGCCCGGGTGGGCCCGAGACATGCCCCGAACCGGATCGGGAACGCAAGACGCGAGCGGACGCTCGCACGGGAGCGAGCGGCAATGCGTTCCACGGCGAGTCGTCCTCAATGCGGGGACGGCGTCGGGCCGGTCGGGCCGCTCCGCGATGCCCCAGGCTGGCCGCCGTTCGGCGCGCCCGCGCCGGACGACGTCCCCTGACCCGCGACGGGGCGGCTCTCTGCGGCGGGACCGGGGTCGATCTCGACCGTCGCGGTCATGCCGGCCACGAGCCTCACCTCCGGCGGGACATGGTCGATGCGCACCCGGACCGGCACGCGCTGGGCGAGGCGGACCCAGGTGAAGATCGGGTTCACGGTGGCGAGGCCACTCTGCCCCGGCGTGGCGTTGGACACCACGATGCCGCGCGCGATCGAGTCGACGTGGCCGTCGATCACCTGACGATAGCCGAGCAGCCAGATGCGGGCCGGGTCGCCCTCGCGGATGGGCGCGATGGTGGTTTCCTCGAAATAGCCGTCGACCCAATAAGAATCGGCGTTGACCAGCGACAGGCTGGTCTGACCGGTGTTGGCGTAGTCGCCCTGCTGGAGCAGGAGGTTGGTCACCCAACCGTTGACCGGGGAGCGGATCTCGGTGCGTTCCAGGTTGATCTTGGCGCGGTCGAGGTTGGCCTTCTGCTGCTCGATGGTGGCCTGGGCCATCCTGGCCGTTGAAACGTATTGCTCCTTCTGCTCGGGCGTCGTGGCGAGATCGGTCAGTTGCAGGCGGCGGGCCGCCTGGGACTGCTTGTTCTGGAAATCCGCCTCGGCCTGGTCGACGGCAGCCTGCGACAGGTCCACAGCCACGCGATAGTCGCGCGGGTCGATCTTCATCAGGAGGTCGCCCTTGTGGACGAATTGGTTGTCGCGCACCGGCAGCTCCACGATGCTGCCGCCGACTTCCGGCGCCATGGTCACGACATAGACCCGCACGGTGCCGTCGCGCGTCCAGGGCGACGCCATATAGGTCTGCCACAGCAGCCAGCACGCGACCGCCGCGATGCCGGCCACGCAAAGCGTGACGATGATCGGCAGCACGCGCCATCGACGCCGCGTCGGCCGACCGTCGTCGAGCCTGGCTCCGTCGTCCTTGGTGGCCTGCTTGGCGGGCGCCTTTTCGGAAGCAGCTTGCCGGGCCGAGGGCTCGGCCTGGAGCGGCAAATCGGGGCGACCGTCCTCGCGGGACGGGATGCGGGCTGTAACCTCAGACATCGGGATGCCGGTTCATATGTTCAGCTTCAGGGCGCCAGCCGTCACCACGACGGCCGTCAGAACGATCAGATAGACCGAAGACTCGAACAGCGCGGGATGCCAGATCCATCGAAACAGCCCCAAGGCCAAGGCAAGCCACCGCAACGCAAGCGTGATGATCAAGGCCACGATCATCATGGGGACGATCGGCGCCACATAGACGCCGAAGACGTTGGTTTCGACGAAGCTCACGGCCGCTCACTCCCGAACTCGTGGCGGTGCTGCCGCACAACGTCTCTCACCACCTGGATGGCCGTGCGGATCCTAAGGTCTAGATTGCCCTCGAGTTCGCTCGCGCGGTCCGATGCCTGGGCATCGACCCGTTCGAGCCCCGCCATCATGGCGTCGACGTCGGACGCCGCCAGTCTCCTCAGGCTCGCTTCGATCTCCGGACCGAACTGATCGCGCGTGCCGAGACTTCGAAGGCGCAGGACCTGCAGCCCCATCGACAACGCCGCGACGAGGCGCGATCCGCATACGGGGTCGACGCCGTCCGGCATGGCGACGAGACGTGTGTAGACGCGGTTTTGCCAGGCATCGGGCGTCGGCGTCCAGCGCCCATCTGCCATCCGCCGGAGATCGCGCAAGGTGAGGCTAACGAGCCTGTCGGCCCGGACCGCGCGCGGCACAGGCGGAATGATCACGAGGGCGACGGCGCCCGCCACGCAGCCACCGACGATCCCGAGCGCGCTGTTGTAGAAGGTCAGCGTGTTGAAGGTGATCTCGTTGGTCGGCCCCAACAGGGGCACGAAGTTCATGGCTGCGGCCACGAGATAGGGTGCCAGGGCCGGTACGGTCGACAGTGCCGCGAGCGGAACCAGGACGGCGCTCATGACAAAGGTCAGGCTCAGGAACCCTTCGTGATTGGGCAGCAGGGCGAAGTTGACGACGGCGGCCAGGCAGGCCGCGATGATGGTTCCAATGCCGAAACCCAATGCGGCCGGCCCCGACTTTTCCTGCTGGGGGGCCAGCAGCAGCACCGTCACGACCATGAACGTGAGGGCGCCGAGCCCGCTCGGCCATTGGGTCAGGATCCAGAACAAAATCGCGGCGCAGATCGACGCGAAGGTCCGCATGGCATTGACCAGGGCCGGCAGGACGTCCGCCACGACGAGGCCGGGCCGGTGGGAGGGCTCCCGCGCCTGCGCGGGTTCGCGCAGCAGGGCGAGGCCGTTGGCCGCGGCGGTGAGGCCCAAGGCTACCCTGGCGGCAGCGTCGGCCAGGAGCCGCTGCGACACGCCCCCGGCGTTCAGGTCGGCAAGGGCGCGCGCGGCGGCCAGATCTTCGCGGCGGTCGGTCTGCAGGTCCGACAGGCGGTCGGTGCCGGGCGCGGCTGCATCGGATCCAGGCGCGGCGGTCTCGTGCCAAGCGTCGGGCAGCAGTTCGGCAACCGCACGAGCCTCACGCCGCGCATCGGCCGCGGGGATCACGACGAGGTGGCTTTCGGCAATTCGCCAGCCCGACAGGGCCGCGAAGAGCCCCGACATGGCGGCCCAGAGAATGGCCTTGCGGTGGCGCAGTTCAGGGGATTCGCCGATGGCCTGGTCGATCGAGAGATCGAGCGCCGCCAGCCGGCCGATCAGGTCGCGCCGAAGCGCAGGTCCTTCCGGCAGCCGGTCGCACGGGTTCCACAGGAGTTCGCTGAAATGGAACAGGATCTCGCGACCCAACCGGTCGATGGTCCCAGCGAGTCTGCGCGGTGACTGGCCGAGGTCCGACAGGCCCGTCACCATCGTGGCGCAGACGATGCCGATGATGATCTCACTGGCCCGACTGATCGCGAGGTGAAATACCTGGTCGGGAGACGAGATGGAATCGCCCACGATGATGGCCAGGGTATAGCCCGACAGCGCGAAAGCGTAGGCGGCGAAGTTGCGCGTCAGCGTGCCGCCGAAAGCGCAGAACGCTGCCCATAGTGCCATTCCGACCAGGAAGCCTGCGCGATTCTGTGGGAAGATGCCGGTCAGCACCACCGCGACCGTGGCGCCCACCACGGTGCCGATCATGCGGAAGAAGCCTTTGCGCAGCGAGGAGCCGAGGATCGGCTGGCACACGATGGCGGCCGAGCCGCCAGCCCAGGACGGTTTGTCGAGTTCGAGAGTGAAGGCGATGAACAGCGCCAGGCACACTGCCGTGGCCAACCGCAGGCCGTAGAGCAGCGGCGGTACGGACGCAGCGAGCCAAGCCGGTCCGGCCGCATCGGGAGGCGCCGCTGGAGCTGCGGAACTGGACATGCAGCAAGACCGTCCGTGCTCGATGCCGACCGAGGTTCAATCGTCGAGCGCGCGAGTTGTTGCGGTTCGACGGCGCGCCCCTGGGCTCAATCCGCGAGCCGGTCGAGCGCTGCGCGGAAACCGGCCGCGACCGCGTCCCGCGCGACATGCCGGCCGTCCTCGACCACGAGACGGCCGGACGCGTAGACGCGCTTCACGGGCGAACGAGCCGCCGCGAAGATCCAGCCGTCCAGCACGGCGTCGCCTCGCCGGCCGTGCAGCATCGGCGACGTGCCGTCGAGCACCACGATATCGGCCCGGCACCCCGGCGCGATCGCGGCCGCCGGGCGGCCGAGCGCCTGGGCGCCGCCCGCCGCCGCCGCGCCGAACAGGTGCCGCCCGGTCGAGCCGCCGCCCTGCGGCGCCAGACGGTTGCGGGCGCGGTCGCGCAGGCGCTGGCTGTATTCCAGCATGCGCAGCTCCGCCTCCAGCGAGATCAGCACGTTGGAATCGCTGCCGACCCCGAAGGCGCCACCGGCCGCGACATAGTCGGTGGCCGGGAAGATGCCATCCCCGAGGTCGCTTTCGGTGATGGGGCAGAGCCCCGCCACGGCCCCGGTGCGGGCCAGGCCCGCCGTCTCGTCCGGCACCATGTGGGTGGCGTGGACGAGGCACCAGCGTGCGTCGACGGGCGCGTTGTCGAGCAGCCATCGGACCGGCCGGGCGCCCGTGGCCGCGAGGCAATCCTCGACCTCGCGGACCTGCTCGGCGACGTGAATGTGGACCGGCCCGTCGGGAAAGCCCGCCACCAGGGCCGCGATCTCGCGGCCGGTCGCGGCCCGCAGCGAATGGGGCGCGATGCCGGCGCGGCCACCCGGCAGGACCGCGACCGCCCGGGCCGCCCCCTCGGCCAAGCGCGCGTAGAGGTCGAGCGACGACACGAAGCGCCGCTGTCCTTCGGTCGGTGCCGCCCCGCCGAAGCCTCCGTGGGCGTAGAACACCGGCAGCAGCGTCAGGCCGATGCCGGTCCGCGCGGCCGCGGCCGCGATGCGGGTCCCGAGCTCGGCCGGGTCGTCGTAGGGTTGCCCGTCGGGCGCGTGGTGGAGGTAGTGGAACTCCGCCACAGCCGTGAAGCCGCTCTCCAGCATCTCGACGAAGCTCTGGGCCGCGATGGCCTCGACGTCCTCTGGCGCGAGGCGGCCGCTCAACCGGTACATCGCCTCCCGCCACGTCCAGAAATGGTCGTCCCCGGCCCCGCGCCGTTCGGTGAGGCCGGCGAAGCCGCGCTGGAACGTGTGGCTGTGCAGGTTGCCGATCCCCGGCACCGCGATGCCGTCGGTCGGATCGACGTCCGCGGCGGATTGCACCGCCGTGACGAGGTCGTCCGCCACCGTCACCACGACGCGGTCGCGCCATCCGTCGGGCGTCAGGGCCGAGTCGAAATAAAGCTTGTGCATGGCGGCGGTTCCGACCGAGACAGGGCTAGCGGTTCCCACGAGAATGATTGCTTCGGTTCGGCATGCCATTCCTTCGCGCGTGCCGCGAGTTCCAAAAGCATCCATTCCCGCGGGTGCCCCGGTGCCGGCCCGGAGGTCGGCGCAACCCTTCGTGCCGAACCATTGCGGGAGCGCCGCGTGACCGACAAGACCTGGATGGACCGGTTGTGGCGTCACGCATGCATCGCGACACTCGATCCGGCCAGGCCCGGTCTCGGCCTCATCGAGGATGGCGCCATCGGTTCCCGCGACGGCCGCATCGCTTTCGTGGGTCCGGACCGCGACCTGCCGCCGGGCCTGCAGACGGACGTGACAGTGGATTGCGGCGGCCGGCTGATCACGCCGGGCCTCGTGGATTGCCACACCCACCTCGTGTTCGGCGGCAACCGCGCCCACGAGTTCGAGATGCGGCTCCAGGGCGCGAGCTACCGCGAGATCGCGGAAGCGGGCGGCGGCATCCTGTCGAGCGTCAAGGCGACGCGCGCGGCCAGCGAGGACGAACTGGTGGCGAGCGCGCTGCCGCGACTCGACGCGCTCCTCGGCGAAGGTGTGACCACGATCGAGGTCAAATCGGGCTACGGTCTCGACCTCGCGAGCGAGCGCCGAATGCTCGCCGCCGCGCGCCGTCTCGGCCAGGCGAGGGACGTCGAGGTGCGGACCAGCTTCCTCGGCGCCCATGCCCTGCCGCCGGAGGCCGGCGGCGACCGCGACCGCTACATCGACATGCTGTGCGACGAGATGCTGCCGGTGTTGGCCGGGGAGGGCCTCGTCGACGCGGTCGACGGCTTCTGCGAGACCATCGCGTTCTCGGTCCCCCAATGCGCCCGCCTGTTCGACGCGGCGGCCCGGCTCGGACTGCCGGTGAGGCTGCACGCCGACCAGCTGAGCGACGGCGGTGGCGCCGAACTCGCGGCGTCGCACGGCGCGCTCTCGGCCGATCACCTCGAATATACGGGTGCGGCGGGCGCGGCCGCCCTGGGGCGGGCCGGATCGGTCGCGGTGCTGCTGCCCGGCGCCTATTATTTCCTCCGCGAACCGCAGGCGCCTCCCGTGGCGCTGTTCCGGGAGCACGGCGTCGGCATGGCGGTCGCGACCGACTGCAATCCCGGCACCTCGCCGCTGACGTCGCTGCTGTTGGCCGGCAACATGGCCGCGACCCTGTTCCGCCTGACGGTCGATGAGTGCCTCGCCGGAATCACGCGCGAGGCCGCCCGGGCGCTCGGGCGCTCGGGCGAGGTCGGTACGGTCGAGCTCGGCAAGGCTTGCGACCTCGCGGTCTGGAACGTCGAGCAGGCGGCCGAGCTCTTCTACCGGCTGGGCTTCAACCCGCTCCATTCCCGCGTCCGGGGCGGCCGGTGACGGCCGAACTGCCCTGGCTCAGCGTGAGGCGCGGCAGGGCGCCGCTCGTGGTCAGCTTGCCCCACACGGGTCTCGAGATCCCGAGCGAGATCGAGTCGCGGCTGGTGTCGCCCTGGCTGGCCCGCAAGGATGCCGATTGGTGGATCGACCGGCTCTACGATTTCGCAGCCGACCTCGACGCTACCATCGTCCACACGGCCGTGTGCCGCACCGTGATCGACGTCAACCGCGACCCATCCGGCGCGTCGCTCTATCCCGGCCAGGCCACCACCGGACTTTGCCCTTCGACCTCCTTCGACGGCGAGCCGCTCTACCGCGATGGCGCAGCCCCGGACGAGGACGACATCGCGCACCGGCGCCGCCTGTTCTTCGCCACGCAGCGCTCTGCGGCGAGGTCGCGCGCCTGCGGGCCGAGCACGGCCGGGTGGTGCTCTACGATTGCCACGCGATTCGCTCGCGCATCCCGCGCCTTTTCGACGGCGACCTGCCGGTCTTCAACATCGGCACGGTCGACGGGATCTCCTGCGCGCCGGGCCTCACGGCCCGTATCGAGGCCTTCTGCGACGCGAGCGGGGCGACGCGCGTCACCGACGGGCGCTTCAAGGGCGGCTTCATCACGAGGCGTTACGGCAAGCCTGACGAGGAGATCCACGCCATCCAAATGGAACTGGCCTGTCGCGGCTACATGCGCGAGACGCCTGGCCCCGTCGGCCAGGGATGCTGGCCCTGCCCTTATGACGAGACCCATGCGGCGCCCATTCGCGACATTTTGCGCAAGATACTCGAGAGCGCTCTGGCCTTCGCGACCGGGCCGCTGGCAGGTCGGCCGGCGATGTCCTGACGGGCGGGTGAAGGTCAGTGCTGCCGCACTCCGGCCCTGCGCCTGCCCCTCCCGGCGGTCACTGCAGGGTCAGATGCTCCACCTATGCTGTTCAGCTCCGGTTCATGCTCAGATGAACGGAAAATGAACGCTAATCTTTTCTTCATTGTTGTTGGGGCAGCGCTGGAACCTTGGCAATTTGTAATCCATTGATCGCGCGAGGGTGCGTTGATAGACGTCGAGGACGGAAGTTCGATGTTCGGAAAAGTTCTTTCTTATGGCGGCACGCTCCGGCAATTCGCCGTGGCCGGCGTTGCGGCCTTGTCGTTGGGAGCGGTCGTCATCGCGACCACCGAGCCCGCGCAAGCCTTCCGCGGCGGCTTCGGTGGCGGCCGCTTCATCCACGGGGGCGGCTTCCGTGGCGGCTTCGGCGGCTTCCGGGGCGGGTACGGTGGTTTCCGCGGCGGCTATGGTTTCCGCGGCGGCTACGGGGGATTCGGACGTGGTCGTTTCGGCTACGGTGGGTTCGGGTATCGCCGCTTCGGCTACGGCGGTTTCGGATATCGCCGCTTCGGTTACGGTGGCTTCGGATACCGCCGCTTCGGCTTCGGCCCGTTCTTCGGCTTCGGCCTGGGTTATCGTCTCATCGGCTATAGCGGTTGCGGCTATGGTTATGGCTACGGTTACGGTTACCGCTGCGGCCACCCGTTCGGCTATCGGCTCGGCTATCGGCGCATAGGCTTCGGCTACGGTTATCGCCGGTTCGGCTATCGTTTCGGCCGGCCCTTCGGCTACCGGGGCGGATACCACCACATCGGCTATCGCTACTAATACGGAATAGGGCCGGCACGGTGCCGGCCCTTCATGCTGTCGCATCAGCGTTCGAAGAAGAAGAACTCCGGATGCGAGCGGCGCCAGTCGTCGTGGCGGTCGCGGTTCTGCTGGAGCATCATGCCGAACTTGACGCACGCGGGCTTGTCGCCGCGTTCGCAGAGCTGGTGGAAGCCGATCAACTGAGCTTCGCGTGCCTCCTGCGCGGACGCCGTCGCGGCCCCGGCGCTCAGAGTCATGCAGGCTATTGCGGCCGCTATGCTGGTTCTGACCATGGTCACGCCCTCGCTCTCGTGAGTCACCCTTTGCGACCCGACTGCAATTAGCCTAGGCGACTGCGTCTGGACCTCGGCTGAACGCGGCATTCCTTCCCCGTTCATTCGCCGATGAGGTGCAGCACGATCTCGCGCCGGTGCGGCTGCGATCTGTGCTCGAAAAGGTAGAGGCCCTGCCACGTCCCGAGCAGCATGCGCCCGCCCTCCACCGGAACCGCGAGGCTCGTCTGCGTGATCGCGGTGCGGAGATGGGCCGGCATGTCGTCGAGTCCCTCGAGATCATGCTCATACTTGTCGCTTTGGGGTGCGATCCGATCGAAATAGCGCTCCATGTCGGCCCGCACGGTCGGGTCGGCATTCTCCTGGATCAAGAGCGACGCCGAGGTATGGCGACAGAACAATGTCAGCAGACCCGTGTCGATCCCCTGGCCCGCGACCCAGCTCGCCACCCCTGCCGTGATGTCGGACAGGCCCTTGCGGTTCGTTGCTCGGGTGAAGCGGTGCAGAGCCTGGCGCATGGGTGATGCTCGACGTGGAACCGATCCGGCAAGCCGCGAACCTGGCCGGTTCACGCGTCCGGTGCCGTGGTGGTCCATGAGACGACGTGTCCCGCCGACGAACGCGCCGGTGCAATGCCCATGAAAAGCGTGCGACCGTTCGATGGGAACGTGTTCGGCCCGCAACAGGGTCCGGCGGCTTTCGCGACACCTTCGGATTGTGGTGTTCCGGCTCTTGCATCGGGATTGATGCACTGCGAAACCGATTCTTCAAGATTTGGCGGACATCACTCGGTGGGACGGCCGGAGCGGACCGGCGTCGAGGCCTGACCGCGATCGCGCGGGACCGCCGGTTCAGGCAAGGTATGGACGATATGCGAGGCCTCATGCGGCGATCGGGATTCGGACGATGGGGCGTGGCGGTGCTGCTGCCCGTCGCCCTCATGGCGTCGCTGCCGGCCAGGGCCGAGGACGGCGGCTTCTTCGGGTTCCTGGCGTCTCTCGGCGGCGGCGGCGCGGCACGGCCGGCTCCGGTCGAAGCGCCCTCTGCCTCGGCGGGCGAACATGTCCGCCAATTGACGGTGCGGCGGTCCCCCAAGAAGGCCCGAGCGGGTTTCGGCCGCGCCAGGGTGGCCCGGGTCCCCGGGAAGACCGGACCCGTCTCGATCTTCGAGGATCCCACGCTGCGGAACGGCGATGCCGTCATGACCAAGGACGGCATGAGGGTCTTCGCGGGCGCCCGGTTCTCGCCGGACCGACCGTTCGCCAGCACGGATTTCGTCGCGGTTTCCGCCGCCAAGACCGTCTCGCCCAACATCAAGAAGACCGTGATCGAGCTGAACAGGCTGCCGCACGGCTGATGCTCCGGCCGTATGGGACGCCCTGCGGTCGATCACAGCCGAACCCCTCGCGGGCTGGCCGCCCCTTCCGCATCGTCCGCCTTTGAGGCAGATTGCCCATCCGGGTTTCCACGGAACCGATCGCGTCGCGTGACGCCGTCACGTCGTCTGGTGTCGCAAGCACCGCTTGCAGTGGTGGCCAGGGGTGCCCTGATCCTCGGAGCAGGTCGGGATCCTGCCGAGAGGGTCGAGAGCCACACGGGGAGGGCAAACATGTTCGTCGGCATCGACATCGGCACGACGTCGGTCAAATCCGTGCTCATGGAAGAGAACGGCGCGATCGCGGCCGCGGCCTCGTTCCCGGTGGCGCTGTCCCGCCCGCGCGCCGGCTGGTCCGAGCAGGAACCCGACCATTGGTGGGCCTCGGTCTGTCAGACACTCGACGCGCTCGCGGCCACGGAACCGCGCCGCATGGCGGCCGTGACCGGCATCGGCCTGTCGGGCCACATGCACGGCGCCACGCTGCTCGGCGCCGACGATGCCGTCCTGCGTCCCGCCATCCTGTGGAACGACGGCCGCGCCGTCGCCGAATGCGCCGAGATCGAGGCCGCCTGCCCGGAGGCCCGCGCCATCACGGGCAACATCGCCATGCCGGGCTTCACGGCGCCGAAGCTCGCCTGGGTGCGGCGGCACGAGCCCGAGGTCTTCGCCCGCATTGCCAGGGTGCTGCTGCCCAAGGATTTCGTGCGCCTGCGGCTGACCGGCCATCATGCCTCCGACATGTCGGACTCGGCCGGCACCTACTGGCTCGATGTCGGCGCAAGGCGCTGGTCCGACGCGCTGCTGGCAGCGACCGGCCTCGACCGGTCCCAGATGCCGGAACTTTTCGAGGGCACGGCCGCGACCGGACGCCTGCGCGAGCCGCTGCGGGCGCGCTGGGGCTTCGACCGCGCGCCTGTGGTGGCGGGCGGCGGGGGCGATAACGCCGCCTCGGCCTGCGGCATCGGTGCCGTGCGGCCCGGTTCGGCCTTCCTGTCGCTCGGCACCTCGGGCGTGCTGTTCGTGTCGAATGCGCAATTCTCGCCCAACACGGCCGGCGCCGTCCACGCGTTCTGCCACGCGCTGCCCGATACTTGGCATCAGATGGGCGTGATCCTGTCGGCGACCGACAGCCTCAACTGGTATGCCCGCCTGCTCGACACGCCCGCGCCCGTGCTGACGGCGGCGCTGGGCGAGCGCGTGTCGCGGCCCTCGCCCGCCCTGTTCCTGCCCTATCTCTCCGGGGAGCGGACGCCCCACAACGATGCCGGCGCACGCGGCGCCTTCATCGGCCTCGACCAGACGTCCTCGCGCCAGGACCTGACGCAAGCGGTGCTCGAGGGCGTGGGTTTCGCATTCCGCGACTGCCTGCGCGTGCTAAACGACGCCGGCACCCGGGTCGAGCGCGCATTCGCGGTCGGCGGCGGCAGCAATTCCCCCGTGTGGCTCGCCATCATGGCCAGCATCCTCGACCGGCCGCTCGATGTCTCGGCCGCGGCCGATGTCGGGGCGGCCTATGGAGCCGCGAGGCTCGGCATGGCGGCCTTCTCCGAAAGCCGCGACCCCGCCTCGCTGATGCCGCCGCCGAGGATCGAGCGCACCGTGGAGCCCGATCCGGCGCTCGCGCGCGCCTATGCCGAGCGCTACGGGCGCTATCGGGCGCTCTACGGATCGACCGCGCATGCGGCCGCATCCGCGTCCGCCGCCGCCTGAGCGGCGCCGCGCTGCGGTTCGATCTCGACCGGCGACTTGGCTCGCGCATGCCGGGAACTGGGTATCGTGTTCGACGCCAGAGGAGAGATCGACCCAAACCAAATCTATATCCAGATCATTCGGCCCGGTGTGGTCAAATTGCCGAACGAGTTCGATCCGGAGGTCATCGGCAGGTTCGGTCACCTGACGGTCCTCATGCCTCCTCCCGAGGTTATCGCTGCCACCAAGCTCGTTCGGGGTAGCGAGGTCGACATCGAGGACGTGGTGTGGTGGGTGAAGCAGCGCGAGTTCGACGCGGCCGGCATTCAAACCGTTATCGACAAACTGACCAACCCGTACGATCGCGAGACAGCCGCCGAAAACATCGTCTACGTCCAATTGGTTATGGCAAGAGATTGGACATGAGCCGAAGCCGACGAGACCTGTATGTGGCGGCCCTGGATGTCCTTCTGCGGAGCAAGATGGCGGCCGTTGCCCGGAACCGCGATTGGGAGCTATTGCGCGAAGTGGCCCGTCTGGCCGACGAGGACGCACCCAGGGTCATGGCCGTGACCGACCCCGCCCTGTTCCGGTCCTGGCGTGCAGCCGTGACCCGATTTCACGTCGCCGGGTGGGGCAGCATGACGCCGGACCGCGTCGACAAAGTCCAGCGACGTGCAGCGCCCGTCACGGCTCACGAGCCACGTGCCTCCCCATCACGGCCGACATCCTGACGCATCGGCTCTCGTAGAGGGCGACGCCAAGTGCCGGGGCTCTTGCAGGACCGTCCTGCCGCGCTTCCGACCTCGACGATGGCGTGCCATGATGGCGAGGTTGACCGAAGCGCGGCCGCGGGAGAATCCAATGAAGCCGATCAGGCTCGTCGTCGCCATGCTGCTGTTGCCGGCCGCAGCGGCGGCCCAGACCGCCAGCGGCCGTCCCGCCGATCCGGCACCACGCGCGACGATCGGAACGCCGCGGCCCGTGTCGCGCACGGCGCCCAGCGTGGGGACGGGCAGGGCGGGATCCCGCACGGCCGTTCCCGGCCCAGGACCCCAGCAAGCCGCGCCCAAGGAGACCGCCGCCGATCGTGCCGACCGCCTGAAGCTCGAGCGGGACCTGCGCATCTGCATCGGCTGCTGAAGAACCAAACCGGCGAGTCCAGGGTTGCGGAAAGCAACAGAATGGCATAAACATATCTTTATGTCTTTAGGCAGCCATCCATGACCAAGGCCGTGTTCCCGTTCTCCTCCGCCCTGGCGTCGCTCGAAGCCGCCGGCGAGAGCACGCGGCTGCGGCTCCTGGCGCTCCTGTCCGAGGCCGAACTCACGGTCAGCGAACTGGTCACCATCCTGGGGCAATCCCAACCTCGCGTGTCGCGGCATCTGAAGCTCCTGGTCGAGGGCGGCCTCGTCGAGCGCCACCGCGAGGGCGCTTGGGCCTTCTTCACGGCAGCCGACCGCGGAACCGGTGCCGCGCTCGTGCGCGACATCCTGGGCCGCATCGATCCCGAGGATGCGGTGCTGCTGGCCGACCACGTGCGCTTGGCCGAGGCCCGCGCCAGCCGGTCCGCGGCGGCCGACCATTACTTTGCTGCCCAAGCTCCCAACTGGGACCGGGTGCGGGCCCTGCACGTGTCGGAGGACAGGGTCGAGGCCGCGATCCTCGACGCCGTAGGCCCGGGCCCATTCCGGGCCGTGCTCGACCTCGGGACCGGAACCGGCCGCATGCTGGAGATCCTGGCGGCGCGCGCCGACCGTGCCGTCGGCATCGACGGCAGCCACGCCATGCTCAACCTCGCCCGCCTTCGGGTCGAGCGCGCCGGGCTCCGCAATGTGCAGCTGCGTCAGGGCGACCTCTACGCTCTTCCGGTGGAGCGCGACGGCTACGACCTCGTCGTGGTTCACCAGGTTCTGCATTATCTCGACGAGCCGGCCCGGGCCGTCCGGGAGGCGGTGCGCGTGCTGCGGCCCGGCGGGCGGCTGCTGGTGGCGGATTTCGCGCCCCATGCCGACGAGAGCCTGAGGATCGCCCACGCCCATCGCCGGCTCGGCTTCCTGCGTGCGGAGATCGACGGCGCCATGCGTGACGCCGGCCTCGAGTGCCTGCCCGGCCGCGATCTCACCCCTGGCCCGCACGAGGCCGACAAGCTGACCGTATCGCTGTGGGTCGGGCGCGACCGCCGCGTCCTTTCCGACGCCGTGCCGTTGCTCCACCAGGTGATCGCATGAGGGCACCCGTCGACGGTGCGGGTCGCCGATGCGACCCTGACCCGGTCCCCCTTTCCTCGGTCTCCCAGGACTTCGCATGACAGCGCCCGATATCTCGCGCCCGAGCCGCCAGCCGGGTCCTCCGATCCGCGTCTCCTTCGAGTTCTTTCCGCCGAAATCCGCCGAGGCCGAAACGGCGCTATGGGGCAGCATCGAGCGCTTGGCGCCGCTCGAGCCCGATTTCGTGTCCGTCACCTACGGGGCCGGCGGTTCGACGCGGGAGCGCACACATGCCACCGTGGCCCGCATCGTGAGGGACACGGCGCTGCGGCCCGCCGCCCACCTTACCTGCGTGGGCGCCACCAAGGCCGAAATCGCCGAGGTCGTGCGCGGCTACGAGGCGGCCGGCGTGCGTCACATCGTGGCTCTGCGCGGGGATCCGCAGGGCGGTGTCGGCTCGCGCTACGAGCCCCATCCGGGCGGCTATGAGAGTTCGGCCGATCTCGTGCGCGGCATCAAGGCGATCGGCGCCTTCGAGGTGTCGGTCTCGGCCTATCCCGAGACGCATCCGGAGAGCGCCAGCTTCGAGGCCGACCTCGACGGGCTCGAAGCCAAGGTCGAGGCCGGGGCGACCCGCGCCATCACCCAGTTCTTCTTCGACAATAGCCTCTACCTCCGCTACGTCGAGAAGGTGCGGGCGCGCGGCATCGGCATTCCGATCGTGCCCGGCATCGTCTGCATCCAGAACTTCCGGCAGACCTCCAATTTCGCCCGCAAGACCGGGGCCTCGGTGCCGGACTGGCTGGGCGACCGGTTCGCCGGGCTCGAGAACGATCCGGCCACCCACCAGTTGGTGGCGGCCGGGGTGGCGGCCGAGCAGGTGCTCGACCTCGTCGACCAGGGCGTGCGCGACTTCCACTTCTACACGATGAACCGGGCCGAACTGGTCTATGCCATCTGCCGCCTGCTCGGCCTGAAGCCCGAGGACGTCCGCGCCGCGGCATGACGGACCGGGTCGGGGCCGGCCGCGGCGCGCGGGCCGGAACGCTCGCGCATTCAGCCCGTGGCGTTCAGATCCCGCGAGACATGCTGGCGCCAACGCGCCTGCAGGGCGCGGGTCGAGGTCACGTCGACGCCATGCGTCGCGCAGAGATCGCGAACGGGGCACCACCGAACGGGCGCCGGGCGGCGCGGCGGCCAGCACGGATGCGGCGGCTTCGTCATCGTCGGACGGTCTCGGCATGGTGCGCAACTCCGGGGCGGTTGCGGACGAGGATCGTCGGTGGATCGGGCCGTCGGCGGTCGACCCTCGCCTGCCTGTTCGGCCGGCGTCGCCGGGCCGCATATTGTCGAGGCGTGAGGCCCGTCGGCGTCGGGGCTATCTGACCCCCGCGTCGAAGATCTTGCGGCAGCCGGCGCTGAGCCTCGACCGATTGACCTTCATGCAGGCCGTGATCTTGGCCTCGTCCGGGATGGCGTCGTTGCAGAGCTTGGTGGCATCGTCGTAGCAGGCCTGCTCGGCCCTCTGGCGTACCGTGTCGGTCGTGATCTCGGCCGAGGCCGTCATTGGGACCATGGGGCCCAGCATGGCCGCCAGGGCCAGCGCATTCGTGATCCGCATCTTGTTCGTCCACCTCTGTTCCTCACAGGATCGATAACCCGATGAGGACAGCGGGGCAAAGGTTAATGCCGGGTGACCTGAGCAGGCCAGCGGATGCGGGTCGCCTTTGCCGTCGGCGGGGCACCCGAGCGGGGTTGCGGGCCGAGATCGCATGGCGGAGCGGCCGGTCGGACATGGGCCGAGATCCGTATCGCGGAGCGGCCGGTCGGACATGGGCCGAGATCCGTATCGCGGAGCGGCCGGTCGGATATGTCCTGCATGTCGCGGCATTTCGGCCGAACTCGGGGTTGCCCCGTCGCGAGCCCCGTCATAAGGCCGGGGCCATGAGAACAGTCACCTATGCGATCGGCGACGTCCACGGTCGCCTCGATCTCCTGGAGCAATTGCTCGACCGGGTGGAAGTGGATGCGACGGAGCGTGCAGCTGCAGCCAAGGTCGTGTTCACCGGCGATTACGTCGACCGTGGTCCTGAGTCCCGCGGCGTGGTCGACAGGCTCATCGCCGGGCCGCGTCGCGCCGTCGACCGCTTCGTGCCGCTGCGGGGCAACCACGACGACCTGTTCGTATCGGCCGTGACGCGGGGCAACGTGCTGCCCGATTGGGCCTGGACGCTCTACACCCACACCCTGGCGAGCTACGACCTCGAAGCCGATGCGCTCGCGGGCCGCGACGGGGCGTTGCGGCGCCACGTCCGCTTTCTGGCGTCGCTGCCGCTGATGCACGACGATGGCACCTACCTGTTCGTGCACGCCGGAATCAGGCCCGGAATCGCCCTCGATCGCCAGTCATCCGAGGACCTCACCTGGATCCGCGAGGAGTTCCTGGCCTTCGACGGCCTGTTGCCACGCCGCGTCGTGCATGGCCACACCATCATGGGCGACCGCCCCGTGGTGAAGCCGAACCGCATTTCGATCGATACCGGCGCCTACCGCTCCGGCATCCTGACCGCCGTCGTGATCGACGGCGCCGAGGTCGCTTTCCTTCAGGCCGTGGGCGAACCCGACCGGGCCGCTTTGGTGCGCGAGGCCATTCTGGTCGAAGGAATCGCGGGCCGCCCCGTGACGCCGGAGCTTCGGGCACTGTTCGACGACTTCCTCGCGGGCCGGATCGCGTTCCATGAGATGGCGGAACGGAGTGCCAGGCTCGCGACCGCAGCGTGACGCGCCGGACCCGCGGCCCTCTCCAGATCTCCCGCCACCTCAGTCCGTGCTTGGTACTGCGGTCGAGAAGGTTGATCGCGCATCGCGGGCCTCGTTTGACACGCGCCGAACCGCGGCGCCATCGTACGGGCGGAGGTGCCCATGTCTGACGCAGCGCGGATCGAAGCCCTGGCCGGCGAGGTCGCCGAATGGCGGCGGGAGCTCCATCGCCACCCCGGCACCGGCTTCGACGTGGGGCCGACGGCCGCCTTCGTGGCCGAAAAGCTGCGCGGCTTCGGGCTCGACGAGGTCGTGGAGGGACTAGGCCGCACCGGCGTCGTCGGCGTGCTGCGCGGGCGGCACCCGGGTCCGCGCAGGATCGCGCTCCGGGCCGACATGGACGCCCTGCCGATCGACGAGCAGACCAACCTGGTCCACGCGTCGAAGACGCCCGGCACCATGCATGCCTGCGGGCACGACGGCCACACCGCCATGCTGCTCGGCGCCGCCAAGCAGCTGAGCGCGGCGCGGGATTTCAGCGGCACGGTCCTGTTCGTGTTCCAGCCCGCCGAGGAGATTTCGGAAGGCGCCGAGGCCATGATCGCCGACGGGCTGTTCGAGCGCTTCCCGGTCGACGAGATCTATGGTCTGCATAGCCTGCCGGGCCTGGCGGTCGGGCATTTCGCCACCCGGCCCGGCCCCATCTTGGCCTCGGTCGACCGCTTCGAGATCAGGATCGAGGTGCGTGGCGCCCACGCCGCCATGCCGCATCAGGGCGTCGACGCCGTCTATGTGGCTAGCCAGATCGTGGTGGCGCTCCAGTCGATCGTGTCCCGCAACCTCGACCCCCTGGAGCCGGCCGTGGTCTCGGTCGCGGCCATCCGGGCCGGGGACGCCTTCAACGTGCTGCCCGACTCTGCCATGTTGAAGGGCACGGCCCGGGCGCTGTCGGCCACGGCGCGCGACACGATCGAAGGGCGCCTGCGCGCCATAGCGGAAGGGGTGGCACGGCTCAACGGCGCCGAAGCCCGCGTCACCTACGACCGGATCTCCTCGCCGACCGTCAACCACCCGGAACAGGCGGGGTTCGCGGCCAAGATCGCGGGCGACGTGGCGGGGCAGGGGAACAGCGATGCCGCCATGCCGCCGCTGATGATCGGCGAGGACTTCGCGAGCTTCCTCGAGCGGCGGCCCGGCGCCTTCGCGTTCATCGGCAACGGCGACAGCGCCGGCCTGCACCACCCGGCCTACGACTTCGACGACGGGGCGATCCCGTCGGGCATCCGTTACTGGGTGGGGCTGGTGGAGGCGGGGTGAGCCGTCGAGGGGTCGGAGATCTCCTCGGTGCTCGACATCCTTATCCACGAGCGAGAGGACGGTCGCTCACCTTTCGTGGATTGGTGTGACGCGCTCGACCCCGGTCGTGTCGTCGCGACAAATCCGAGCATCTCCAGAAGGCTCGTGGCGGTCGACGCCTATGCGCAGCAGGCGATGTCGCCGACCGTTGACGTCAGATGTGCACGTCGGCAGCAGCGTGATGTTCCGATGGGCGCGGGATGGCACGGCCGCGGCCTCGGCCGCCGCCATCCAGGCCACGATGGCGTCTTGAAGTTCGCTCAGAGCCTCGGAGTGGGTTTCCCCAAAAGCCGAGCACCCTGGCAGCTCGGGCGCCAGAGCGATGAAGCCCGCGTCCTCCTGGTTTCAGAAGATGGTCGCGGCGTAACGGCTGATGTCGTTCACAGTTCGTCACCATACCGGTCGATCATCGCCAACAGCTGACGGGGTTGGTAGGCGGGGATCTTACCGCCTTTGGATCGAAAATTCAGCAGCGTCGCCTCGCCCGGTCAAGCGAAAGCGTGATGCGAACCGCGAACGCCTTTCCCATGAAGCCAAGCCACTCGGCGATCCTGCAAGCATCATCGAACCGGACGTCCCTCGGATTTATCCGAATGTCGGCGACGAGCTTGTGCCTTCTATTCACGTCTTCGGCACCGCCATGCCGCGCTGCACGGCCGGCCGCGCGCCGACCCGATCGAGCCAGGCCCGGACCTTCGTCTTGTCGTCGAGATAGGACCCGAGCGCGTCCTTGAGGAAGGTCGTGGCGGCCAGCGTCCAGGCGTAGCAGGCGATGTCGGCGATCGAATAGTCGGCGCCCGCCAGATAGGGCACCTCCATCAGGCGCTTCTCCATCACGCCGAGCAGGCGGCTCGACTCCGTCGTGAAACGCTCGATGGCGAGCGGCGCCTTCTCGGGCGACCGCACCGCGAAGAAGCCGAGCTGCCCCAGCATGGGCCCGAGCCCGCCCATCTGCCAGTGGAGCCATTCCATCGCGGCATAGCGTTCCGGCCCCGACCGCGCGAGCAGCCTGCCGGTCTTCTCGGCCAGGTAGGTCAGGATGGCGCCCGACTCGAAAATCGAGAGCGGGCCTCCCGGCGCGTCCTCGTCGACGATGGCCGGGATCTTGTTGTTGGGCGAGACCTTGAGGAAATCGGGCGCGAACTGCTCGTCCTTGCCGATGTTGATCGGATGCACGTCGTAGGGCAGCCCGAGTTCCTCGAGCGCGATCGAGGCCTTGCGGCCGTTCGGCGTCGACCAGGTGTAGAGCTGGATCATGGAGCTTTGCCTTTCGGGGGTTTGATCATGCCGGCGTCCCGGAACCAGTCGACGGCGTCTTCGAGGGCTTCGGCATAGGGACGAGCCGTGTAGCCGAGTTCGCGCCGCGCCTTGGCCGAGGAGAAGAACATCCGATATTTCGCCATCCTCAACGCGTCGACGGTGGCGAAGGGTTCGCGGCCGGTGAAGCGCGCCATGGCTTCGGCCGCATAGGCGATCGGGAAGATGGGAACGCGCGGGACTTGGATCGTGGGCGGCTTGCGCCCGACGAGTCCGGCGATGACCCTCAGCATCTCGCCCAGCGACACGTCCTGCCCGCCCAGGATGTAGCGCTCGCCGACGCGACCCGTCTTCCAGGCCAGCAGATGGCCGCGCGCCACGTCGTCGACGTGGACGAGGTTCAGTCCCGTGTCGATATAGGCCGGCATCTTGCCGTTGGCGGCCTCGACCACGATTCGGCCGGTCGGGGTGGGCTTCACGTCGCGCGGCCCGATGGGGGTCGAGGGCAGCACCATGGTGACGGGCAGCCCCTGGGCCGCCATGCTCTCGACCAGCCGCTCGGCCAAGACCTTCGAGGTCTTATAGGCCCCGATGGTGGTCTCGGGCGCGTTCGGCGCCGTCTCGTCGACCGGCACGCCGTCGTCCCTGAGCTTCAAGGTCGCGACGCTCGACGTGTAGACGATGCGCTCGAGCCCGGCGTCCCGCGCCGCTTCCATCACGGCCCGCGTGCCGTCGAGGTTGGCCCGGACGATCTCCTGCGGGTCCGGCGCCCAGATCCGGTAGTCGGCCGCGACGTGGAACAGGTGGCGGCAGCCATCGAGCGCGCTGCAGACGGATGCGCGGTCCCGCATGTCGCCTTCGGCGACCTCGACGTCGAGGCCCGCGACGTTGGTGCGCGGGCTCGTGGGCCGGACCAGCACCCGGACACGTTCGCCCTCGGCCAGCAGCGCGCGGACCACGGCGGAGCCGACGAAGCCGCTGGCGCCGGTCACCAGGATGGGATCGTTCATGGTTCCTCGCTCGGCGCACCCGCTCCCGGTGTTCGCCGTCCAGAATCGCAGGTTACACGGCCGCCGGCCTCACGAGGCTCGCTGCAGAGCCGGCGCCGAGAGGTCGTGGATAGTGACGGACGGGCAGACGCTGCGGGCGATGTCGCACAGGTGGCGGTGATGCGTGAGATAGATGACCTGGCCGACCTCGGCCATGCCGGCGAAGAGCCGGAAGGCTTCTTCCGCCCTGAAGTCGTCGAAGGTTTCCATGATGTCGTCGGCCACGAAGGGCACCACGCGGCGCGCCCTCGCGAATTCGTAGTAGCCGGCGATCCGCAGCGCCAGGTAGAGCTGGAACCGCGTGCCCTTGGACAGGTCCGACGCGATCTTGGTGCTGCCGTCGGCCGACACGCCCATCAGGATCTCGGTCTCCTTGTCGGGCTGGGTCGCGAGGCCCGTATAGGCGCCGCGGCTGATGACGCTGAACGCGTCCGACGCGCGGGTCATCATGGCGCTGCGATGCCGGTCGCGGTAGGACCGCAGGGCCTGCTCGGCGGCCGCGATGCCGCTTCGCAGGCGCAAATAGCGGCGCGCCTGATCCTCGATCTCGAGCAGGATCGTCCGCCGCTGCTCCTCGATTCGCGCCACCGCGTCGTCGCCCCCGACCGCCTCGACCACGTCCGTCGCCTGGACGTGCCGGGAATGGACGTCGCGCATGCGCGCATCCTCGGCATCGAAGCGGGGTTCGAGTTCGGCCATCTCCGCCTCCAGCGCCGCGCGGTCGAGCCCGTCGAGCGCCGCTTCGGCCGCCGCGGCCTCGGAGATCCGCAGTGCCGCGGTGATGTCCCGCTCGGCCGCGGCGAGACGCTCGCGCAGATCGCGGCGCCGCGCCGCATCGCGCAGTTTCGTACCCACCTCGCTCAGCGTCTCGACGCCGAAGAAGCCCGTCATCGCGACGCTGCGGCGATGGTTCGCCGTGACAGCCTCGGCGACCGCCGTGCGGCGCGCCTGTGCCTCGGCCAGCTTGCGCTGCGCGGTCGCGCGGGCCGCCTCGTCCTGCCGGGCTCGACCGACGCGGCGGAGGATCTCGTCGTCGATGTCGGGCAGCGGCCTGTCCGCGACCGCGATGCCCATGGCATTGCCCAGCACCGCCAAGTCGCGCGCGAAACTCGCCCGGTCCTGGTCCATGGCGGCAATGCGGTGCTCCATGTCGGCCCTTTTGCCGAGCAAGGGCGCGAGTTCGCCCAGCAGGTTCAAGACCTCGCGCACGGCGTCGACCGACGGCACGGTTCCGTGCTGGCCCAGCCAGCAGCCCCCGCAGGTCTCGGCCCAGGCCGCCGTCCAGGCCGCGTCGGCGGCCGCGGCCTTGCCGAGCGCCGTATCGCGTCCCGTGCAGTCGCGCCGCCGTGCCTCGACCTGATCCCGGAGGCTTTTCGATGCGGTCTCGCGGTCGATCGCGGCTTGGGCCGTCGCGACGAGGCGGTCGTAGGGCGCGGCCGGGTCGTGAGAAACGCCGGCGTCGTCCAGCGCCTCGACGATCCTGTCGCGCGCCGCCCGGCCATCCGCTTCCGCAGCGGCGATCTGGTGTTCGGCCTGCCGCAGGGCGGCATGGGCCGCGAGGGCGTCGCGACGGCGGCTCAGCCAGGGCCCGAGCGGCGTCGCCGCGCCGTCGTCCGGCAGGGGCGGCACCATCCTGCCCAGCACCGCATGGATCTCCTGGCCGGCGCCCTCAAGGCGGAGGCTCGCCGCAGCGTGGCGCTCCTCGGCGCGTTGGAGTTCGACCTCCGACGTCGCGAGCGCCAGATTGATCTGCTGCAGCCTCGCCACTTCCGTGGCGCGGCCGAACCGGGCGCCCGCCGCGATGTCGTCGCGGCGCATCAGGTCCTCGAAGATCTCGGCCGACGCGGCGTCGAGGCGGCCGCGATGCTCCGACCAGGCGCGGTCGCGCGCGGCCCGGAGGGCACCGGCTTCCCGGTCGCCCACCACGCCGGTGCTCTCTCCGAGCGCGCCGACCTCGGCCCGCAGCCTCAGCCGTTCGGTGGAGAGCCGCTCGACCGCGTCGACGTCGCGGTCGACGCGCTGTTGCGCCTCGGCCCGCCGCTTCACCAGTGCCTCGAAGGCGCCGGGGTCGGGCACGGCGAGGTCGACCAATTGCGCGATGTCGCCGGGCCAGGGTTTCAGGTCCCGCATGCGCTCCGCGAGGGCGTCACGCAGACCGGGGAGCGCGCGGTCGGCGAGGCTCCGGCGAGCCGCGTGGTCGCTGCCGCGCAGCCTCCCCATCACCGCGGCCAGCCGCGACAGGTCCGGAGCCGCGGCGGCCTCGGTGCCGGCCTCGCGCAGCCCGTCCCGAGCTTCCGCAAGCCTGCGGACGGCGTCATCGCGCTCCTCGCGCGCCGTGTCGACCCGGGCCGCGATCCCGGACCGCGATTCGATCAGCCCGCGCAACGTGCCCGTGACGGCGGCTCCCAGCATGAGCCCGCCGGCCTCCGTTCCCGCGGGCCGGTCGAGTCGGTCGAGGATGGCCTCGATCTGCAGCGCTGCGGTCCTGGCCGCGAGCCGACGTTCCGGGAGGTCCTTCTCGGCCGTCGTATAGCGGGCGCGAGGATCCGCCAGGCGGTCCACGCCTGCGGCCGCCTGCAGCGCCGCCGCATCGACCAAGATGTCCTGCAACTCGCCCGACAGGGTCGCGATAGCGTTGTCGATCACCTTGAGTTCCGTCGTGCCCTCGATGGCCCGCCGTTCGACATCCGGCAGCTCGCCTGCCCAAAAGGCGGGCGCTTCGGGCAGATCGGCTAGGGGCAGCAACTGCTCCCGGAGCCCCCGAAGCTCCGCCAGTCGGGGCAGGGCGCCGAGCTGACGCAGGATCTCGTCCATGCGGATCCGGGTGGCGCCACGGGTCTTCAGCGCAGCCTCGTACTGCTCCCCGGCCTTGTCGCGCTCCTGCACCAGCTTGGAATACGCGGACGCGAAGGTGTCGATCTTCTCCTTGCTGTCCTTCAATTGCCCGAGCGCGGCCTTCAGCTCGGATAGCACCGTGCCGTGCTTCTTCGGTTTGTGGAAGCCGTCCGCCTCAAGCCGGAGCTCCACCAGCGTGTTGCTGAGTTCAGCCAAGCCTGCGCTGGCCGAGAACAGGAGCTGGCCGAGGTCGCCCTTGCTGGCCAGGATGCTGTGGCCGCCCGCCTCGAGGGTCTCGTCGTCGAGCGAGAACATGGTGCGATATGAGGCCCGGTCGATGCCGCCGAGTTCGCCCGCGATCAGCGTCTCGCCGATCGCCTCCCCCTTGAGGTCGAGCAGGGTCGTCCCCTTGCGCTTCACCCGCACGAGGTCCCGCGGACCCTCCGCGAGGTCGAGCCGGCCGCCGACCTGCATGGTGCCATAGGGGTGCAGGAAGTTGTAGCGACTCTGCGCGCCGATGCCGAACAGGAGGTCCAGGAAGGCCGCCAGGGCGGTCGATTTCCCGGCCTCGTTCGGGCCGTAGACGATGTGGAGGTCGGGCCGCCCCTGGGCCGGCGCACCGAAATCGATCCGACGGTCCGTGAACTTGCCGTAGCGGGTCAGGTCGAGGCGCGACAGACGCATCAGACGGGCTCGGCGGCGGCCGCTCCGTGCAGGCGCGCCAGCACGTCCTCGGCACCGTCCGCCACGATGGCGGCCAGGGCGGCGTCGAAGCCCGCGGGATCGGACCCGAGAAGGGCGCGGCATTCCGGCGGCAGCGCCAGCCGCAGTTCCTCGGCGACCGCGGCCATCTCGGCCCTGAAGGCGTCGGAGTGCAGCACATCCTCGGCGATGAGCTGACGAAGTTCCGCGAAGGGATCGCCGGGCGGCACGGCGGCACTGCCCGATGCACCAGCGGAGGGTGCCGCGCAATCCATCTCGATCTTCTCGATCCAGGTCCGGCCCAGGACGGAGGCGCGATCGTCCGCCTCGGCCTTGAGGAGGTCGAGGTCGCGCCGCAGCCGCCAGGCCAAGGGCGTGGTGCCGGTGACGCGGAGCCGGGCCACGAGGTGCTCGGAACGGGCCGCGTCGCGCGCCGTCCCCAGGGCGGCATCGATAGCGGCCGCGACCGCGCTCCAGTCTTCGGCCCCGCCGAGATCGACCGACACGCGCTCGAACTGGGCGACGCTGGTCAAGCGCTCTTCGAGCGTGATGGTGCGGTCGTCCGCGACCGTGACCAGGGTCACGGATTTGGCGCCGGCCTCGTTGATGTCGCGGCCCTGCGGCATGCCCGGCATGACGACGGCGGCTGTGCTCCGCGCCGAGCCCCCCACGACCTCCCGGCGGTGAATGTGGCCGAGTGCCCAGTAATCGAAGCCGAAGGCGTGCAGGTCCGCCGGTGCGCAGGGCGCGTAGGGATCGTGGCCCTCGGCGCCCCCGAGGCTCGTATGCATGATGCCGATGTTCACGGCGTCGGCGACGGGCGAGCGATACTTGGGCAGCAGGCCCTCGAGCGCGTGGGGCTGGGCGAAGCTCAAGCCGTGCACGACGACGTCGAAACCGCCCGCGGCGCGGTCGTGCGCGATCGCCTCTCCGCGCCCGGTGTAGACGCTCACTGTCTCGGGGAAGGCGAGTTCCTTGGTGATCTTGGACAGGGCGTCGTGGTTGCCGCGGATCACGAAGGTGCGGACACCGGCGCCGTGCAGCCGCCTGATCTGTTCGGCCAGGAAGCGCGCCGTCTTCATCGAGGTCTGGTCGCCATCGTAGAGATCGCCGGCCAGGATGAGCGCATCCACGGCCTCGTGGAGGCAGAGGTCGACGATCCGCTCGAAGGCGCGCCGCGTGGCATTGCCGATCAGCCCGGCGAGGTCGGGGTCGCGGAGCGCGAGGCTGCGCAACGGGCTGTCGAGATGGAGGTCGGCGGCATGGACGAAGCGATAGGCCATGATGCGGCGCGTCCTCGTGCGATGCGGGCGGCACAGGCGTCCGCTCTACTGCAACGGCGCGCGTCGCGCCACCCGGCCCCGCGCCGGTCGCCGCCGATGCGGTGGAGAAGTCCGAGGTCATCCGCTATGACGGCCCGAAGCCGGGGTCGCGCCATGAACCGCATCCGTTCCGAGACGCCAGCGGAAACGCACACACGCGTGGCGCTCCTCGGCGTGCCGGTCCAGGCGGGCACGCGGCGCGCCGGCTGCCTGATGGGGCCGGCGGCCCTGCGCACCGCCGGCATTGCGACCGCGCTCGCCGACACCGGCTGCCGCGTGGTCGACCACGGCGATCTCGCGGCTCCGCTCGCCGCGTCGGCGTTGGAGCCCGTGCCGACCCTGCACAACCTCGGCGAGGTCGCGGCCTGGACGCGGGCCATCGCGGAGCGGGTGCATGGCGCCATGCAGGCGGGCGAACTGCCGATCGTGATGGGGGGCGATCACAGCCTGTCGATGGGCTCGGTCGACGGCGTGGTGCGCCACTGCCGCGAGCAGGCGCGCCCGCTCTTCGTGCTGTGGCTCGACGCTCACGCCGATTTCAACACGCCCGATACCTCGCCCTCGGGCAACATGCACGGCATGCCGCTGGCGGCGCTCTGCGGCGAACCCGGCTTCGCCGGCGTGTTCGCGGATGGCGACCGCCCGGGGGCGGAGCCAGTGCCGGCGGTCGGGCCTGGGCCGAGGCTCCTGCCCGACCACGTCCATCTGTTCGGCCTCCGCTCGGTCGACCGCGGCGAGCGCGCGCTGCTCCGCGCCAGGGGCGTCGACGTCGTCGACATGCGTTCCATCGACGAGTGGGGCGTCGCGGTGCCGCTGCGCCGCATCCTCGAGCGCGTGGCCGCGGCCCGGGGCATCCTCCATGTCAGCCTCGACGTCGACTTCCTGGATCCGTCGCTGGCGCCCGGCGTCGGCACCACGGTGCCGGGCGGCGCCACCTACCGCGAGGCCCATCTCATCATGGAGATGATCCACGATTCCGGCCTTTTGGGCTCGCTCGACCTCGTGGAACTCAACCCCTTCCTCGACGACCGCGGCAGAAGCGCCATGATCCTGGTCGACCTCGTGGCGAGCCTGTTCGGCCGCAGCGTCATGGATCGCGCCACGGAGGCGGGACGGCTGGTCTGACGTCAGGAACAGGCGCCTGCCGAGGCCGCAGCATCGGAACCCGACGGACGCCGATCGCCTATACCTCCCGACGCTTTCCGCCAGGAGACCGATGCCGACCGGAGGAGCTCTGCCTGGAGTTCCGACCCTGATCGGCGGCCGCCGATCGCGAATGTCATTTCCCGGGCGTGGGCGGCGGCAGCGGCGCTCCGCTGCGGAGCAGCCAGAACAGGATCAGCAACACGCCGAGCGCGATGCAGAGACCGGCGATAGCGCGCGGACTCAGCTGCAGGGCCGGCCGCGGCCGGGCGCGCGTGGACATGGGTGCGGGCGAGGGCAGCGTACCCGGGCGCAGGATCCCGCCGGCGCTGGGCATGGCGCCGGAGGCTGCGCCCGCCACGTCGGGGCCGCGCCCGTCTAGCACCGCCTCGGCGAGGTGGCGGTAGGTCGCAAGCCGACGCGGCGTGCTTTCGCCGAGCAGGTAGGACTGGGCTTCCGCCGCATCGGGCATCCGGCCCTGGAGCCGGCCATAGGCCTGAAGCCAATCGTATTTGTTCTGCTTGTAGAGCGAATAGGCCACGAGCCCGACGATGTCCTTGTCGCTGGTGACCAAGCTGGTAAACACGACATTGTGTTCGGCCGGGTCCACGATGGTGGGGTCGGGTGTGAGGACTTCGGAGTCCCGTCCCGTTCCCGCCATCATCGATCGCTCCGCATCGGTCCGTGTCGCTACCTGGTCCATCGCCGGTGCTCCCCACCCTGATTTCCGGGATCAACCACGAGCCCGCCCGGCCGGATCCGTCGCGGCGCTCCAACGCGTCACATCGCACGAAAGGACTGCATCCTGCCGCCGCACGCCGATTTCGAGCAGGCCCTCCAGGCTCGTGGTTTCCGCCTCGTGGCCGGGATCGACGAGGCCGGCCGCGGACCCCTGGCCGGCCCGGTCTCGGCCGCGGCCGTCATCCTGGACCTCGCGGATGTGCCCGAAGGCATCGACGATTCGAAAGCCCTGCCGTCCGAGCGGCGCGAGGACCTCTGTTCGGCCATCCTGGCCCGGGCGGTCGCGGTCGGCATCGGATTCGCCAGCGCGGCCGAGATCGACGCGGTCAACATCCGCCAGGCAACCTTCATGGCGATGCGCCGGGCCGTGGGCGCCCTGTCGGCCGAGCCGCACTATCTGCTGGTCGACGGCAAGGACGGGCCGCCCGGTCTCGCCTGCCCGCTCCGCACCGTGGTGAAAGGCGATGCCCTGTCGCTGTCGATCGCGGCCGCATCGATCGTCGCCAAGGTGATGCGGGACCGGCTGATGGTGCGGCTCCATGCGGTGCATCCGCTCTATGGCTTCGCGGTCCACAAGGGCTATGCCACGGCCGCGCACCGGGCCGCGCTGCGGACCCATGGCCCATCGCCGTTCCACCGGTTGAGCTTCTCCTCGGCATCCCGTCGCGAGGCCGACGACGGAACGGTCGGGTAGCCGGTCGCGGACCCAAAAAGTCGTGGGATGCCGTCTGCGTCCGCACGGCGTCGCGCCCGCATCGTGACCGAAGCGTAACGAAACAGGACAGCATCGGACGGGCTCCGGCAACGTGGGCTTTACCTTAACGCCCCCATAGTCCCGGTCGTGAGTTGCGTATCCCGGTGTGTGTCACATGTTCCCAGCACAGGCCGGAACGGCCGCCTCGAAGCTCCAGTCAAAGGTATCGCGTCCTGGAGCTTCGACGGCTCGCCTCAGACCACTGGCGCCGGTCCTGGGAGACCGGATCATCATCTCGGACTGCCTCGACGCCCTTGCGGCGCTGCCGGCCGAGAGCGTCGACCTCGTGTTCGCCGACCCGCCCTACAACCTCCAGCTGTCGCACGCGCTGACCCGGCCCGACCAGAGCCTCGTCGACGCCGTCGACGACGATTGGGACCGCTTCGCCAGCTTCGCCGATTACGACCGTTTCACGACCGCGTGGCTGCAGGGCGTGCGACGGGTGATGAAGCCCAACGCGACCCTCTTCGTGATCGGCTCCTACCACAACATCTTCCGGGTCGGCTCGACCCTCCAGGATCTCGGCTTCTGGATCCTCAACGACGTCGTCTGGCTCAAGGCCAACCCGATGCCGAACTTCCGCGGGCGCCGCTTCACCAACGCCCATGAGACGCTGATCTGGGCGTCGCGGGACGAGGCCGCCAAGCAATATACATTCAACTACGAGGCCCTGAAGGGCGCCAACGACGACACGCAGATGCGGTCGGACTGGTTCATGCCGATCTGCTCGGGGGGCGAGCGCCTCAAGGACCGCAACGGCGACAAGCTCCACCCGACCCAGAAGCCCGAAGCCCTGCTGACCCGCATCCTGCTCAGCGCCACGAAGCCCGGCGACGTGGTGCTCGACCCCTTCTTCGGGTCCGGCACGACCGGAGCGGTGGCGCGCCGCTACGGCCGCACCTGCGTCGGCATCGAGCGCGATCCCGTCTACGCCAAGGCGGCCGCGGCCCGCATCGCGGCTGTCGAACCCGTCGGGGCCGAGACGCTCGACGTGCTGGCTACCAAACGCAGCGAGCCTCGCCTCGCCTTCGCGACCCTGCTCGAGACCGGCGCCGTCGTGCCCGGCCAGGCGCTCTACGATGCCCGCCGGCGCGTCAAGGCCGCGGTGCGGGCCGACGGCCTCATCGGCATCGGCACGATCGCGGGCTCGATCCACAAGATCGGGGCCCTGGCTCAGGGCCTGCCGGCCTGCAACGGCTGGACCTACTGGCATTACGATGACGCCGGCACGCTGAAGCCGATCGACGCTTTGCGCGAGCGCGCCCGGGCGGACATGCGGGACGGCTGAACCACATCACTCGGCCGGAAACCTGGCGGCACCGGCCAGTTCCTCTTTCGGCTGCGGCCCGGAGAGACGACTGAGCCGCGGCGCGGTCGAGGGTCTCGCCTGATTTCGACGGACTGTACCTCGATCAGGCTGTTGAAGAAGCTCACGATCGCGCCCGGCCAAGCGCCGAAATCGAGCAACATCTCAGCCAAATCCATGGGATCGGGCCCCCCGCTGCGGACCGCTAAGATCGACAGCGGCAGGCACCGATGCCCCGCTTCAACCCCGGATTACAGCGGACATCGACATGATGGCCGATGAGCCTGTCATCGAAAATCGCGCTATAGCGGGTCGCGCATCGGCGCCGGCCGGCGAACCCGCGAACCCGCGAGGACGCCGCGGACAGGCGCACGGCGGCTCGGGGAGGGGATGGATCATGGTGGTGGAAACGGCTGCGGCCTTGTCGACTCCGGAAGCCGTCCGCACCCGCGCCGACCTGATCGACCGTGCCGCGGCGCTGCTGGAGCGTGCTTGCGGGGCCGGCGGCTTCGTCCGCGACCTGTTCGGCCGGGTACCGCCCGAGGATCTGGCCACCTATTCGGCCGAGGCCCTGGCCGACCTCGCGGGTGATGCGCGCCTTCACCTCGCACGGCCCCGCGTCGCCGGGTCCCGATCGGGCCTGCAACTCCGCGACGTGACGGTGCGGCACCTCGGCCGGACGTGGGACCTCACCGTCCTCGACGTCGTCAACGACAACCGGCCGTTCCTGCTGGATTCGACGCTGGCCGAACTGAACCGGCAAGGCCTGACGCCCTATTTGGTCGCGCATCCGATCCTCGGCGTCGAGCGCGACGCCGCCGGCGCGCTGGTCCGTGTCGTGGGAGAGACGACGGCCAATGCTCAAGGGGTCTTCGCGCGCGAAAGCCTCATCCACATCCACCTCGACCGGATCGACGCCGGAGAAGCGCGGCAGCAACTCGTCGCCAGACTCGAGCGGATGTTCCGCGATGTCGGGATCGCCACGGGGGACCACGATGCCATGCTGGGGCGGCTCGGGACGCTGGCCGACCATTATGGCGAGACGCCTCCGTGGCTGCCGCAGGCCGAGGTCGACGAAGTCCGGGATTTCCTGGCTTGGTTGCGGGACGGCCACTTCACCCTGCTCGGGCTGCGTGAGCAGGGAACGCCGGCCGATTCCCAGGCCGTCGTCGGGGGCTCGGGCCTGGGGATCCTGCGCGATCCCGCCGTCGAGGCACTGCGGCGCGGCCGCGCACCAGCCGACCCGATGCCCGAGATCGCCGCCTTCCTCAAGGGGCCGAGCGCCATCGCGGTCACCAAGGGAAACTTCAAGTCGCGGGTGCACCGGGCCGTCTACGTGGATTATGTCGCGGTCAAGCTGTTCTCGCGGTCCGGGACTCTGACGGGCTTCCTCGGCATGGTGGGCCTGTTCACGGCATCGGCCTATACGGGTTCGGCCCGCGACGTCCCCTATCTGCGCCGCAAGGTGGCCGCGGTGGTGGAGCGCGCCGGGCTCGACCCGACCAGCCATGCCGGCCGCAGTCTCTTGGCCGTGCTGGAGAACTATCCGCGCGACGAGCTGTTCCAGATCGGCGTCGAACGCCTTTTTCGTTTCACGCTGGCGATCGCCGAGCTCGCCGACCGGCCGCGGATCCGCGTCCTGGTCCGGCCGGACCGCTTCGGCCGCTTCGTGTCGCTGCTGATCTATGTGTTCAAGGACCGTTACACGTCCGTCGTCCGGGCCCGCATCGGGGCCTTCCTCGCCCAGACCTACGGCGGCCGACTGTCGGCCTCCTATCCGGACTACCCGGACGGGCCGCTGGCCCGCACCCATTACATCATCGGGCTGAACGAGGGCGGCGTGCCCGAGCGAAATCCCGCCATCCTGGAACGGGAGATCGCCGCCCTCGTGCGAACCTGGGGCGACGCATTGCGCGGCGCCCTCGCCGACACGCGGGAGGGGCGGCAGGCGCGTGCGCTCGCGGCCCGCTATGCGGATGCTTTCTCGGCCGCATACCGGGAGAATTTCACGCCGGAGGAAGCACTCGCCGACATCGTCATTCTCGAGAGCCTGGGCAGCAGCGACCCCCAGGCGGTCGACCTCGGCCGTCACGACACGGATCCCGTTGCGCAGATCCGTCTCAAGGTCTTCTCCCGCGGAACTCCGCAGCCCTTGTCCGACCGCGTTCCGGTGCTCGAGAACCTCGGGTTCAGGGTGATCGACGAACGCACATACGACATCCTGCCGGCCGGCGCCGCCGAGGATGCCCGAGTCTGGCTGCATGACATGCTGCTGGAGCGCGCGACCGGTGCCGCGATCGACCTCGACCGGCTGGGCGGGCCGTTGAAGGATGCCTTGCTGGCGCTGTCGGATGGACTTGCCGAGTCCGATGGCTTCAACCGCCTCGTGATCGAGGCGGATCTCACGTGGCGCGACGCGGCGCTGCTGCGAGCTTTCGGCCGCTACCTGCGGCAATTGCGGGTGCGTTACGGCCAGGACTATCTGGCCGCGACCCTGGCGCGTCATCCAGGCATCGCTGGATCGATCGTCGACCTCTTCCACGCGCGCTTCGATCCTGCCGCGCATGAGGGCGGCGAGGCCGCGATCCGGGCCGACCGCGAGGCGGAGATCCGCGCCCAGCGCGAGGCGGAGATCCGCGCCGACATCGAGACCATGCTGGGCCGCGTGACGAGCCTCGACGACGACAGGATCCTGCGCCGCTTCCTTAATCTCGTCGAGGCGGCGGTGCGCACGAACGTCTTCCAGACCGCGCCCGACGGGAGCCCGCGCGACACGATCGCGTTCAAGTTCGCTTGCGCGGAGGTGAGCGGCATGCCGCTGCCGCGGCCCTTGTTCGAGATCTTCGTCCATTCCCCGCGTGTCGAGGGCCTGCATCTGCGCTTCGGCTACGTGGCGCGGGGGGGCTTGCGCTGGTCCGACCGGCCGGAGGATTTCCGCACCGAGGTCCTCGGCCTCGTGAAAGCCCAGCAGGTCAAGAATGCCGTGATCGTGCCCGTGGGCGCCAAGGGCGGCTTCGTCCCGAAGCGGCTGCCGCCGGTGGCCGAACGCGCGGCCTGGATGGCGGAAGGCACGGAAACCTACCGGATCTTCATCCGCACGCTCCTCGATCTCACGGACAACATCGAGGGCGGCCTCATCGTGCCGCCGCCCTCGACGGTCCGGCACGATGCCGACGACGCCTATCTCGTGGTCGCGGCCGACAAGGGCACGGCGACCTTCTCGGATACGGCCAATGCGCTGTCGCTGGAGCGTCGGCATTGGCTCGGTGACGCCTTCGCGTCCGGCGGCAGCCAGGGCTATGACCACAAGGCCATGGGGATCACGGCGCGAGGCGCCTGGGAGGCCGTGAAGCGCCACTTCCGCGAGATCGACATCGACATCGGCCGCGATCCCGTCACGGTGGCGGGAGTGGGCGACATGTCGGGCGACGTGTTCGGCAACGGCATGTTGCTGTCGCGCAGCCTCCGCCTCGTCGCGGCGTTCGATCACCGCGACATCTTCCTCGATCCGCAGCCGGATGCGGCGCGGAGCTTCGCCGAGCGCCAGCGCCTGTTCGCGCTGCCGCGATCGAGCTGGGCCGACTACGACCGGTCGCTGATCTCGCCCGGAGGCGGGGTGTTCTCACGGGGGCTGAAAGCCGTCCCGCTGTCGCCCGAGGTCCGCGCGGCGCTCGGTTTCGACGCGGCCACGGCGGCGCCTGCCGACCTGATGCAAGCGATCCTCTCCGCGCCGGTGGACCTCCTGTGGTTCGGCGGCATCGGCACCTATGTCCGGTCGGCCGCCGAGACCGATGACGATGCCGGCGACCGGGCCAACGATGCCGTGCGGATCACGGGCTCGGCCTTGCGGGCCAAGGTCGTGGGGGAGGGCGCCAACCTCGGGATGACCCAGCGCGGGCGCGTCGAGGCAGCGCTGGCGGGCGTGCGTCTCAACACCGACGCGATCGACAACTCGGCCGGCGTGAATACGTCGGACGTCGAGGTCAATATCAAGATCGCCCTGATGGGCCCGGAACGGGATGGGCGGCTCGATGCGGCGGCCCGCCACGCCCTGCTGGTCGCCATGACCGACGAGGTCGCGTCCCTGGTGCTCCGCAACAACGCGCTGCAGACTTTGGCCCTTTCGCTCGCCATCCGCGGGGGGTTGGCCGCAACGGGTTTCGCGGTCCGCACCATGCAGGCCCTCGAAGCCGGAGGGCGCCTCGACCGTGCGGTGGAGTTGCTGCCGGATGACGTTGCGCTGGGTGAGCGCATGGCCCGCGGCGAGGGCCTGACCCGGCCGGAGTTCGCGGTGCTTCTGGCCTATGCCAAGCTGTCCCTCTACGATGCCTTGCTGGACAGCACCGTTCCCGAAGATCGCTATTTCGATCGAGAGTTGCAGCTCTACTTCCCCGAGGCGCTGCGGCGAGCCTTTCCGGACGCGGTGGAGGGACATCGTCTCCGCCGCGAGATCATCGCCACCGCCTTGTCCAACGTCATCGTCAATCGCGGCGGTCCTTCGCTCGTGACTCGACTCGTCGAGGAAACCGGTGTCGGCATCGCGACCTTCGCCAAGGCGTTTGCCGTGACGCGCGATGCATTCGGCCTCGCCGACCTGAACGCGGCGATCGACGATCTCGGCAGTGCCGTTTCGGGCGAGACCCAACTCGGCCTCTATGCCGTGGTTCAGGATCTCCTGACCGACCGCATGATCTGGTTCATCCGCAACCTCGATCTTACCGGCGACATCGAACACGTCGTGTGCCGCTACCGCGACGGCATCGCCGCCACGGTGTCGGCCCTGCCGACGGTGCTGGGCGGCGCGGCGCTCAGGGCGATCGAGGCAAGACAGGCGGAACTCGTCCGATTGGGCCTGCGGGTCGAGTCCGCCCGCGTCCTTGCCGTCGTCCCGGCGCTCGCCTCGGCGCCCGATATCGTGCACGTGGCGGAGATCAGCGGACGGCCGATCGCCGAGGTGGCGGCGACGCATTTCGCCCTGGAGCGCGCCTTCGGCCTCGACGCCCTCATGGCGGCGGCCCGGGTTGCGCCCGTTTCGGACACCTATGATCAACTCGCCCTGGAGCGGGCCCTCGACACCATTCTGACGGTGCATCGCCGCCTGACCGCGGACGTCTTGAGCGAGGTGGGCGCAGGGTCCAGTGCGGTCGCCAGCTGGATCGAGGCCCGCGGCGCCTCGCTGGCCCGTGTCCGTCAGTCCATCGAGGTCGTGACCTCCACGGGAGCGACCGTGTCGAAGGCCACCTTCGCGGCAGGTCTCCTCACAGACTTGGCAAGACCGCGAAACCGGCCGAGGTAAGGACTCGCCCGCGCGGGACGGCGCCCCTCGGATCGGATCCGTGATCCGCCCGGCGCAGGGTCGTTGCCGTACGATCGTGTGGACGGGCCGAGCGAAGAAGCATTGTTGTCACCAGCTCGCGAGGCAACGCTTCCGAGAACAGATGGCCTTGGCCCAGGGTACAACCGAAACGTCGCAGGTGACCCGCTTGGCCTTCGGTCTCCACGCCCTCCGCCAGGCTCTGGATGCCGAGCTGGCTTGCCATGCCGATCAGCCCCTCGACCACCACAACGCTCGCGTCGTCGGGCGCCAGCCGGTCTATCAAGGACCTGTCGATCCTGAGAATGTCGACCGACCCAGTGAGCAGGTCCGTCAGTGACGCGAAGCCCGTGCCGAAATGGTCGAGGGCGATGCGGACTCCTCTGGCCCGCATCGTCGCGAAGGCGCGTGCGACGACGTGATCCCGGCGCCTCATGTGGACGGGTTCGGTCACTTTCAGGATCACGTGTTTCAGTGGGACGTCTTCGCGGTGAAACGCTTCGGCCAGATCTTCGACGAAACCGCCGCCGTGGAAGTCCGCCGTGGAGACGTTCAGGCTGACATGCTGAAGGGAGCCTTCAAGCGCCAGCCAGGCGCGGACATCGGACGCGACTGCCGTCAGCATCCGGCGTGTCAATCGAGACGCGATGCGAGCGTCCTTCATCGCCTCTTGAACTGCGGCACCCTGACTGACCTCACCACGACCGCTGATCAGGCGCCACAGGGCCTCGACTCCCACCACGGCGCGCGTATCGAGACGGAAGATGGGCTGGTAGAAAGCCTCGATACGGCCTTCCGCGAGCGCCGACGCGATCTCCCGGATGGCGCCGACGCGATGAGTCATGGCGGTTCCGAGATCCGGCGAGTGGCGAACGAAACCACCGCGATCCGTTTCCTTTGCGTGGTACAGTGCGAGGTCGGCGTTCCGATGGACGACATCGGCCGTTCCGTCGGCGGCCGACAATATTGCGGCGCCGATCGTGGCGCTCGGCAGGATCGCATGCTGGTCGCGGTCGGCCGGCTGGCTCAACGCATCGCGCAATCGTCCCGCGGCAGCCTCGAGATCGTTCACTGCGTCGAAGCCCTCGACCAGGACGGCAAACTCGTCGCCTCCAAGACGGAAGGCGGAGTTCGGTCTGGCTGCCTCGGCGATTCGCTTCGCGGCAAGCTGAAGCAGGTCGTCGCCTGCATGGTGGCCGAAAGTGTCGTTGACGAATTTCAGGTTGTCCAAATCGAGGAGGAGAAACGCCCAGGAACCAGGGTCGTCGCAAGACAGGCGCGACAAGACCTCATTGAAGCTCGCCCGGTTTGGAAGGTCCGTCAGAGCATCCACATACGTCCTGCGTTCGCGTTCCAACACCCGCTCGTGCCGCTCGAGAGCGATCGCACAAAGATTCACGCAGGTCTCGACGACCTTGTATTCCTGGATGCTCGGACCTCGCTTCTCGAAGTAATAGAAAGCGAAAGTCCCCAAGACACGGCCTTGGCCGTCACAGATCGGGCTCGACCAGCACGCTTTGATGCCCAAAGGCAGCGCGAGACTTTTGTAGTCAGTCCAACGCGAGTCGTTTTCGATGTCGGTGACGGCAACGGCAGCGCCGCAGAAGGCGGCGCTGCCGCAGGACCCGACATCCGGCCCTATGGCCAGCCCTTCGAGCGCCGCTGTGAACTCATCCGGCAGACTGGGCGCTGAAAGCGGATGAAGAGAACCGAGATCGACCCGCAAGATCGAACAGATGATCCCCGGCAGCCGATTTTCCACTTCGACGCAAAGGCGGTCCGCGGTGGCCGCCAGATCCTCACCTTTTGCAACCATTTCAAGAATGATGTTCTGAAGCTGCAACAACGATGCGCTCGACGACTGGGGCTTATACCGCGTCGACGATAGCTTTGAACGTTTTAACGAAGGAATGGCTTTTCAGCTAAACTTTAACCAAATTGGAAGGCGGCTCACATCGAAGGGCGCTGAAACATGGCTTGCCCAACGGGGCATGGTTCACGGGCCGAGGGTAAACGGTCAGCCGATCCTGTACGGCCGGCCGTGCTGCCCTCTGCCGTTCGACCGCGTGCAGAGCCTTGCAAGTCTGTGCACTATGGGCTCCCACGGATATAACCGCTTCACTTCAAGGGCCGATGTCAGAAGTGAAGGTCGACTTCATCGAAGCGGTTATTCCGTGGGGACCCTATCGCTCGCCAACCTCCTCAGGAGAGATCGCTTGAAACCCACATCCGGCCTCGACCCCAACAGCTTCGCGTCGGAAACGCAGCCCATGGTCAAGCCGACGGGGTTCCGCGAGTATGACGCGCGCTGGCTGTTTCCGCAGGAGCTCAACCTGCTCGGCGCACAGGAACTCGGCCTCGGGCTCGGCACCCTGCTGCGAACGGACGGCATTCGCGACATCGTCACGGGCCACGACTTCCGCACCTACTCGGCCTCCATCAAGCACGCGCTGGCGCTGGGGCTCGTCAGGGCCGGCCTGCGGGTCCACGACATCGGGCTCGCCCTGTCGCCCATGGCCTATTTCGCCCAGTTCGCCCTCGATGTTCCGGCCGTCGCCATGGTGACGGCCTCGCACAACGACAACGGTTGGACCGGCGTCAAGATGGGCCGGCAGCGGCCCGTCACCTTCGGCCCGGACGAGATGGGCCGGCTGCGCGACATCGTGCTGGGCGGCGAGGGTACCCCCGCGGACGGCGGCTCCTACCGGCCGGTCGAGAATTTCCCCGAGCGCTACCTCGCCGACCTGCTCCAGGGCCGGACCATCGCCCGCAAGCTCAAGGTCGTGGCGGCCTGCGGCAACGGCACCGCGGGCGCCTTTGCGCCGGGACTGCTCGAAGCGCTCGGCTGCGAGGTGGTGCCGCTCGACACAATCGGCGACTTCACCTTCCCGCGCTACAACCCGAACCCCGAGGACATGCGTATGCTCGAGGCCATGGCCGAGAAGGTCAGGGAGGTGGGGGCCGACGTGGGGCTCGGCTTCGACGGCGACGGCGACCGCTGCGGCGTGGTCGACGACGAGGGCCACGAGATCTTCGCCGACAAGGTGGGCGTCATGCTGGCGCGCGACCTATCGGGCCTCCACCCCGGCGCGACCTTCGTGGTCGACGTGAAATCGAGCGGGCTGTTCGCGACCGACCCGGTCCTGCTGACGAACGGCGTCAGGGCCGATTACTGGAAGACCGGCCACAGCTACATCAAGCGCCGCGTGTCGGAGCTCGGTGCTCTGGCGGGCTTCGAGAAATCGGGGCATTTCTTCTTCAACACGCCGATCGGTCGGGGCTACGACGACGGCCTGCTGACCGCCATCGCGGTCATCGAGATGCTCGATCGGGCGCCCGGCAAGAGTATGGCGGATCTCTATCGCGACCTGCCGAAGACCTGGGGCTCGCCCACCATGTCGCCGCACTGCGCCGACGAGCGCAAATACGGCGTCGCGGCCGCGGTCGTGGCCCGCTTCGAGGCCATGGCGAAGGCCGGGGAGGGCTTCACGGGCCAGCCGATCCGCGACGTCAATACGGTCAACGGTGTCCGGGTCACGGTCGCGGACGGCACCTGGGGCCTCGTGCGGGCCTCGTCGAACAAGCCCGAACTGGTGGTGGTGGTCGAGAGCCCGGTGTCGGAGGCCCGCATGCGGGCCATGTTCGAGGCCATCGACGGCGTGCTGCGGGAGAACGACGGCGTCGGCGCCTACAATCAGACCCTCGCGCAGTAGCGATGCCGACCCGGCCGGCGGCGCTGGGCCGGTCGCGTCCACTACAGTTCGTCCATCGCATCGGGGTTGCCGTGCTCCCCGATGAACCTCGCGCGCCAGGCCTCGGTCTCGTCGTCACGTTGGATCTCGAGCCCGATCCGGCTCGAGTCGGCCCGCGGCCTGTGATCGAGCCCCATCAGGGTCGACACGTCGTCGACCGCGCCCTGCAGGTCGGCCATCACGTCCTCGTAGACCAGGAGCAGCGGCGCGATACCGTTGCGGGCGAAGAACACCTCCCAGCGCGCGTCCTGGACCGCCGCCCATGTCAGCGCCTCCATGATGGTCCGGCCGTCATAGACGGCGTCGCCGAGCGGTTCCAACGTCGACCGCCACTGCAGCGTCTGCAGGGCGCGGTGCCGCGACAAGGCCTGGCCGAGCAGGTCCCGCCGCCGCCAATGGATGAAGCGCAGGTTGGGCAGATGCCGTGTCCAGCCGATCTGCTGCCCATCCTGAACAGGTGGATGGGAAAGACCTTGACCCCGTAGATGCCATTCTCGGTCGCGCCTTCGGTCAGCACGCGGCGGATTTGCTCGGCTCGGTCGGCGGGGTAGCGGGCGCCGAGCACCCGGCGCTGGTAGAGAGTGTTGAACGCATCCGCCGGGTGGCCCAGCGCCCCGGTACTGTCGAGGGCTCCGGCGAACCAGGAGTTGCCGCTCCGTGCGGTTCCGCAGATCGCGTAGCCGGCCCGCGCCGCCGGGGCCGTGGTGTCCGTCGGGCCCCGCCGTGTAGCATCCTCGGTCGCCGTGGCGGAACCTCCTCGTTGCACCTGAACTCGGCATCCCGCCTCGCCGCGACGGTCGCGTCGTGTCTCCAAGAACTCGATCCGCCCGCAGTTGACGAAAGCCCCGCGGTCGGCACATTGCCCGCGACGCGCCGGATCGCCGGCCCGGTCGAGGGTACACCCATGGGTCTCACCGTCGCGGTCCAGATGGACCCTATCGACCGCATCAACATCGCGGGCGACTCCACCTTCGCGATGCTGCTGGCCGCCCGGGCGCGCGGCCATGCGCTGCTCTATTATACGCCCGAGAAGCTGTCGCAGCGGGCCGGCAGCGTGTTCGCGCCGATGCAGCCGCTGGAGGTGCGGGACGAGCCCGGCAATCACTTCACGCTGGACAAACCTCGGCAGACCGACCTCGCCGAGGTCGATGTCGTGCTGCTGCGCCAGGATCCGCCCTTCGACCTCGCCTACATCACGTCGACCCACCTCCTGGAGCGCGTCCACCCCGAGACCCTGGTGGTCAACGATCCCGCCGGCGTGCGCAACGCGCCGGAGAAGCTCTTCGTGCTCGACTTCCCCGAATTGATGCCGCCGACCCTGATCTCGCGCGACCGCGCCGCCATCGAGGCCTTCCGGGCCGAGCACGGCGACGTCGTGATGAAGCCGCTGCACGGCAACGGCGGCGCCGCCGTGTTCAAGGTGGCCGAGCGCGACCCCAATTTCGGCTCGCTGTTCGACCTGTTCACGGCGACCTTCCGCGAGCCCTGGGTGGTGCAGCGCTTCCTGCCGGAGGTCATGCAGGGCGACAAGCGCATCCTGCTGGTCGACGGAGTCGCCATGGGTGCGGTCAACCGGGTGCCCAACGGCGACGACATCCGATCCAACATGGTGCGGGGTGGGGCCGCGAACGCCACCGAACTCACGGCGCGCGAGCGGGAGATCTGCGACACCATCGGACCGGAGCTCAAGCGCCGCGGGCTGCTGTTCACCGGCATCGACGTGATCGACGGCAACCTGACCGAGATCAACGTCACCTCGCCCACGGGCCTGCGCGCCCTGAAGAGGCTCGGCGGACCCGACCTCGCATTGGCCATTTGGGACGCCATCGAGGGCAAGGTCGGCCGGAACTGAGCATGGCCGAACTCGCGCCGGGCCTTGCTTTCCATCCGGGCTATCTCGATCGCTCCGCGCAGGAGAGCCTGCTCCTCGAACTCAGGACCGTCCTGGTCGAGGCTCCGGCCTTCGTGCCCCGGATGCCGCGTACCGGAAAGGCCTTCTCGGTGCGCATGACCAATTGCGGCACGCTCGGCTGGGTGTCGGACGTCTCGGGCTACCGCTACCAACCGGCTCACCCGGACACCGGCCGCGCCTGGCCCCCGATCCCGGCCGCGGCACTTCGGGCCTGGCGGGACCTCGCCGGCTATGAGCCCGCGCCGGAAGCCTGTCTTGTCAACCTCTACGACGCGGGCGCCCGCATGGGGCTGCACCAGGACCGAGACGAGGAGGATCTGGCGGCGCCCGTGCTGTCGCTGTCACTGGGCGACACGGCCCTGTTCCGCTGGGGCGGCGCCGACCGACGTGCTTCCACCCGCTCTGTCCGGCTCGCGTCGGGCGACGCCCTGGTGCTGGGCGGCGCGTCCCGCCTCGCGTTCCACGGCGTCGACCGCGTTCTCGGCGGCTCGTCGACGCTGCTCGGCGAGGGCGGCCGCATCAATCTGACGTTGCGCCGCGTGACACCGTCGCCACGCTGATCGCGCCGTTCGTTCGATACTGACCGGGAAGGGCACCCGCAAGGCCGGCGCAGGGCGGGGCCGGCACCGTAGGCCGCGCCGCAATGACGCCACTGCGCCAAAGCATAGGTCACGCTCAACGGGGACCGACATGCGTCAGCACATCACCGCGAAATCGTCCGCGCCAGGATGCGTCCGGCTCGCCGGCGCGGCCGTGCTGGCGCTTGCGCTCGGCGCCTGCGCTTTCGCCTCCCGCGACGTTTTCACGGCCGACGAGCAGGCCATCGCGGCCGTGCCGGGCTACGGCACGGTCCGGGTCTGGGGCGATGCCGCGCCGCGCGACATCGCCCGGGCCGTCATCGGGCCCGGGGTGAGGCCGAGCCCGACCCGCGACATCAACTACCTGGCCCTGTCGGGCGGCGGCGCCGGCGGCGCTTTCGCGTCCGGGCTGCTCGACGGTTGGACCCACAGCGGCCGGCGACCCGTCTTCGACGTTGTGAGCGGCGTCAGCACGGGCGCGCTGATCGCCCCTTTCGCGTTCCTCGGTCCGGCTTACGACGGCGTGCTGGCCAGGCTCTACACGGGCGAGGGCATCGCCAACGTGGCCGAACCGCAGAACCTGTTCAGCATCGCGGCCGGCGACGGGCTGCTGGATCCGGCGCCGCTGCGCCGGCTCGTCGAGACCTATGCCAACCCCGACATGCTGTCGGCGATCGCGGCCGAGCACCGGCGCGGCCGCCGCCTGCTCGCCGTCACCACCAATCTCGACGCGCAGCGGCCGGTGCTGTGGGACCTGGGCGCCATCGCGGCGAGCGGCCGCCCCGACGCGCTCGCGCTGTTTCGCGACGTGCTGGTGGCCTCGGCCAGCGTGCCGGCCGTGTTCCCGCCCGTGCTGATCAAGGCGGAGGCGGGTCCGCACCCGATCCAGGAGATGCATGTCGACGGCGTCGCCACGGCGCAGATCTTCATCCGGCCCGACATCCTGGTGGCGGCCGGCCCGCCCGTGCCGGCCGCGCTTCGCCGCAAGATCCACGTCTGGGCCGTGGTCAACAACACCCTGCCGCCGGAATTCGCCGTGACGGCCCCCGGCACGCTGCCGATCGCCTACCGGTCCCTCGCCACGATCATGAAATCCCAGACGAGCGGCCTCGTGACCGCGAGCTTCGAGGCGGCCCACAGGCTCGGCATCGACTTCAACCTCGCCTATATCGACCGCGCGGTCGAGTACAAGCCGCAGACGCCCTTCGCGTCGGGCTACATGGACACCGTCTATGCCATCGGGGACCGCGAGGCACAGGACGGAACGGTGTGGCACAAGACCTTGTCGGGTCTCGCCGAAACCGCACAACGCTGAGCCACGACGGCCCAGTCACATCCCGAGCAGCCGGGGC